>AMWB02078235.1_pt2 | contig 29120 bp, 25 predicted proteins | sample 200311 | NCBI WGS metagenome assembly AMWB02 (sample SAMN02737377, study PRJNA173069) | bioreactor metagenome | biome: anode biofilm in microbial fuel cells | place: USA: California | collected 2010-12-16
TCGTCTTCCTTGACCCACATCTGGTTCATGCTCACGGCATGGCTGTGCGCCGTGGCCTGGATATACTGAGGCGTCAGACCCAGCAGATGGGTGATGCGCCTGACCACGCTCATCAGATAGGCCACGTCAATGCCGAAAGGACAGTACATGGCACATCGCTTGCATAAATTGCACTGGGTGGCCGCAATGACGGCCGCCTGTCTCATGAAGGCCTTGCCGACCCTGCCCTTTTTGCGGATCATTTCCCACAGGGTCTGCTTGACCTTGCCGGCAGGTGAGTAGCGCGGGTCCTTGTCATGAGACAGATAATAATGACAGCCTTCCGAGCACAGCCCGCAATGAATGCATGTCTCGACATAAACCTTGAGACGGGCTGCGGTTTCATCGTTTAACACCCGGAGAATGACCTTTTCGATTTGATCCTCAGTGAGTCTGGTCAGACCGATGTCAATACCTTCATCCGGAATGATTTCGTCGACTTGCTTTACCGGTTCGTTCATATTCGCCCCCTCTTTTTTAAAAACGCCCCCATCACCAGTCCCTTGCATGCCGTACATTTCCAAATTCAGACCCCATATAGGCCCTGGTAAACGGAGAAAACAGCATGTGGCTCAGCCGGGTAAATGGAATGGCCGCCAGCAGGATTTCACCCGACAGGATATGAAGAACCATAAAAATCGGATAATCGGCCCATTGATGATAGGCGATAAACCCGGTCACAAACGGTGCCGCAACCATCCCCAGAATCCCATAATCCGAGGCAAAGGTCAGATATCGGACTTCCGGCTGTTTGATCCTGCGAATCCCGAAAAATACACAGCAGCCGATAACCGCCAGCGTCATGGCATCGGAAACCGGATCCGGCAGGCTCCAGAGCCTGATATTCCAGGATTCATCCCAGAGCACCGTATGGGACAGGAGAAACACAGGAGCCATCAACAGACAGATATGAAAGGTAAAGGTTACCAGGGTCATCACCGGATGCTTTCGCATATTTACCGATGCAAACGGAATGATCCAGTGAAAAATGGAGCGCAGACTGTATTTCCAGCTCATGAAGGAAAAAATGAATTTTTCTTTCCGCCGAACGAGGACAAACATGTGAAGCAAACGGTACAGACTGCCGACAATAAAGACCGTAAAAGCCAGACATGCCAGAGGACCGCTCACGAATTGGTAGACGTCATGCATGTTTTTTACTCCTTTTATCATCCGAATTCACTGACGGGAATTACCCGGCGAAAGTACGCTCCGTCTTCGATGGTTCTAAAAAGAAGCCGGGTTCCATCCGGACTGAACACAGGGTCCCAGGCCGCATCACAGTCATGCGGCCACAACCGATCGTTCAGTGCAACCGAATATTTGCCGCCTCGCTCCACCTTTGCGGCCACATTCGCACCATCGGGGCCGAAAACCGGCTTCCAGACCATGTCAAATGTGTTTTTCCAGGCCGCCCCCTGAACCGCCATACTCCAGCGATCATTGTCCTTGACCACTGCAGCAATATTTTTGCTGTCGGGACCGAATGTCAGATCTGTCACGAAATCACTGAAAAGAAGCGGCCAGGCGTTGCCGTCCACGGCTACAGTCCATTTTCCAAAGCCGGTGGCAACGATGGCTGACAGACGCTTTGCGTCCGGGCTGAACAACACATGCCAGAGCTGGTCGAACGGCGTGGTCCAGATCAATTGGCCATCTTCGGCCAGATACCATTTTCCTTTCACTCGGACCGGTGCGACGACCTTGCCGCTGACCGGATGGAACACCGGCTCCCACACGCCCCCAAAAGTTTTCTCCCAGGGAATGCCGTTGACGGCAATCGTATAGTCATACAACGTCAGTCGCACTTCAGCCGCCAGATCGCCGTTCTGACTGATGGCTTTGTTCCAGACATTTACAAAGGCACGGTCCCAGACCACACCGTCCATCGCCGCGGAAATGGTCCCTTCCTGAAACTTATGGATATCCGTTTCCCCGGTCACAATTACCTGAACGGAAGCTGCGGTATGTTCGCCATCCGGACTCAGAATCGGATCGCTCAGATTTCCGAAGACCTCTTCCCAGGGAACATCGTTCAGAGCCATGCCATACTGCCGATCCTGCTGGAATGACACCGCGATGTTCCGACCGTCCTGACTGAACAGCGGATTCCAGACATAACCGAACCGGTTTTCCCAGGGAAGACCGTCCACGGCAACGGTCCACTCCCCCATGTCCGAAACCAGGGCCATCAGCCTGCCGTCGGCAGTAAAGCGCAAATGCCAGATTTTCTCAAAGGGGTTTTCCCAAGGGACGCCATTTACACAGACATTGAATTCGCCTTCTGCAGAGTTGACAATCGCAGCAACCCGTTCCCCGTCATTACTGGCATACGGCTCCTCAACCCATTCAAACCGGCTGTTCCACTCCGCAACAGGAATGCGTTTTTCTCGGGTTTCCCAATCCCATTTCTCTGTGTCCGCCATTTACCCTCCCTCAGCAATCCAATTATGAATTGGTATGCTGACACAATAAACCCGTTAAATTCCAATTTTGGTTTGAACCAATGATTCTTAAAGATGAATTGCTGTTAAGGTCTGCCCGAAAAATGAATGCCGACTGCCGTGCCTTCTTCTGGAGTGAATCGAAACGGTGCTTTGGATTCATTTGGATGGACCCGCCGTCGCTGACTTCAGACAGCTCCAGGCTGCCAGTTGTTCGGCCAACTGTCCGGCCAACTGTCCTGATTGATCAATTGGGTGAGATTCATGGGATAACGATTTTGATTGATTTATCAAATCTCTCCTGATCCCCGTTTGGGATTGGGGAAAACCTTATCCAAGAAGATGGCACCGATGCATAAAATTCAACGGATGCACGATTTGACCCTTGACAATCAAATCAATGCTGTTGTTATTAATCGAGAACATTTATCATGTCAAAAGTTTTTTTCCCTCGGCATTCATGTTTTTATTTTTTATGCGTTGATCCATTGAACAGTTTAAGGTTCTCCGGATTCCTGCCATCTTTATAGGGAATTAGAATTGACATTTATCATCAGACAATTGTAAAGGAAACAAAGAGGATTGCACTCCCGGCGTTTCTTTAGCCTCAATGTCCATGACTCAGTTTTTTCGAATTCATCACGTTTGCTGCTTCATCTTTATTTTTTTTACCCGTCAGCAGAGGAGGCTGTTTGCACATGGCAAAACAACGGTTTATGGCTTTTATCGTGTTAGGAGCTTTCGCACTCTTTATAACGAGCTGCGCCACCACCGATTCCAATACCCCAACAGAGGGAACATCCCAGGCGGCAATTCAGAAAGATCAGGGTTCAACTCCCATCTATCGCGAATTCGGGGATGTTCTGGTTCCCAGTGAAATGGATTTTGTTCCCGATGCCTCTTTTGTTTATTTAACCTCCGGGCTGACTTCCGGCGTCATCACCCTTAAAGGCCGTGTGGACACGGATTCACTTATTGCCTTTTTCCAAAACAATATGGCCAAGGATAACTGGAAAATGGTCGGTTATTTCAAATCTCCCAAAAGCATCATGCTGTTTCAAAAGGAGACCCGGTGGTCTGTGATCAATATCAACGAAGAAACTTTTTATACTTATGCGGAAATATGGGTTGCTCCCACTGCCGGAAATGCCGATTTCAGAGTGGTGAAATAGCGCAAGGACAATTGCCATGTTGTCATCGTTAACGGATAAATCCGTCGTTCTGGGAGTATGCGGCGGCATCGCCGCCTATAAAAGCGCGGATCTGCTAAGACTTATCACCAGATGCGGGGCTTCCGTTCGGGTGATCCTGACGGAAAATGCCGCACGTTTTGTCGGGCCCATGACGTTTGAAGCTCTGTCCGGCCAGCCGGTATGCCAGAGTCTGTTTGAAAATGGAAGCAATACGTCTATCCGACATATCGAATGGGCGCAAACAGCCGATGCCGTCGTTATCGCACCGGCTACCGCCAATATCATTGCGAAACTGGCCTGCGGCATTGCAGACGATGCTTTAAGCACCTTCATGCTGGCCGTGACAGCCACACGGATCATCTGTCCTTCCATGAATTCCCACATGTACTGCAATGATGCCGTTCAGCACAATCTCAGCACACTCAAGAGCCGAGGATATCAAATTGTCGAGCCCGGGTCCGGTTTGATGGCCTGTGGCACCACGGGTCCCGGCAGACTTCCGGAAGCCATTGAAATACTCGATGCGCTGATCACTTCGCTGACAGAAAAAGATCTTTGCGGCAAACACATCCTGATTACTGCCGGCCCGACAAGAGAACATGTTGACCCGGTCCGATTCATCAGCAATCCGTCATCCGGGAAAATGGGATTTGCCATTGCAAAGGCGGCGGCACAGCGCGGTGCGACGGTTACCCTGATTTCCGTGCCTTCGGAACTGCCCGACCCGCGTCGTGTTCACGTGATCCGGGTGGTTTCGGCGCTGGAAATGGCAAATGCGGTATTTGCGGTCTTTGATCAGGCAGACGCCGTCATCAAGACGGCCGCCGTATCCGACTACCGGCCCAAAGTTTCATCGGATCACAAAATCAAAAAAGGATCGGATGAACTCATTTTGACGCTTGAAAAAACTCAGGATATTCTCAAAGAGCTGGGAATACGGAAAAAGGACCAGGTTCTTGTGGGTTTTGCGGCAGAAACACAGGCACTTGAAACCTATGCAAAACAAAAACTACTGGAAAAGCGCCTGGATATCATCGTCGGAAATCTTGTTGGAGAAAAAGGATCGGGGTTTGGCTCGGAAACCAACAAGGTCAAACTGTTTTACAGCAACGGGGCCAGCGAATCCCTCACACTGATGCCAAAGGATACGGTAGCCGGCATTATCCTGGACCGGGTGGCGGAATGCCTGAATCAAAAAGCATAAAGCCGCAACAGCCAAGCGGCGGATGGGTCTCCGCTCATAACGCCATGAATCAAAAACAATACTTATCTTCCATTCTTGACGAAACCCTTCAGACGTTTCGGATGCTGGCAGAAAAAGGAAGCCGCGGATTTGACTGCTCGGAACACTGCCTGTCCGTGTTGAAATCCTGGACACGGAAGCCGGACGAAACGCGACAGACGACAACGGATGCATATCAGCCGCCCGCCGTCCTCCAACTGTCGCCTGCAAAAGTCCCTGAAACGCCTTTATCAGCGGTGCAGGCTTTGTCCGAATCCGCTGAGGTGTCCGAGCCTACCCCTGCGGACCCCCTTGAATCCGTTGTCTCGGACATGGGCGACTGCCGGAGATGCAAGCTGTCAAAAACCCGGACCCACATCGTTTTCGGCGCGGGCAATCCATCCGCACCCCTCTTGTTTGTGGGAGAAGCGCCTGGGTTTGACGAAGATCAGCAGGGAATGCCTTTTGTGGGTAAAGCCGGTCAGCTTTTGTCACGAATCATTCAGGCCATCAATTTGACCCGGGATCAGGTCTATATCTGCAATGTCATCAAATGCCGGCCGCCGGGAAACCGCAATCCGGAACCCGATGAAATCCTTGCCTGCTCTCCATTTCTGAGCCGTCAGATTGCCTCGATTCAGCCCGAGTTCATTTGCGCGCTGGGAACTTTTGCCGTGCAGACCCTGTTAAAAACCACCCAGCCGATATCCCGTTTGAGGGGGCAGTTCCACGATTACAACGGCATCCGCCTCCTGCCAACATTTCACCCCTCGTATCTGCTTCGAAATCCTGATAAAAAAAGGGAAGTCTGGGAGGACATGAAACTGCTCATGAATGAAATGGCTCCTTAGAAAAGCGCCAGGTGGACCGGGGGAGAATCTATGGTTGAATCGATAAAACGGATTTTGAATCAGGATCGAAGCAAAAATACGGAGAGCCTGACAGCAGGCCTGATTTCGGATACGCATGGCGTATTGATTCCGGAAGTCCTGAAGGTTTTAACGGGCGTTGACGTGATCATTCATGCCGGCGACATTGATACCCTGGCAGTCCTGAACGCATTGAACCGAATTGCGCCGGTTGTCGCAGTCCTGGGAAACATGGACAGGGGCAACTGGACCTCACATCTTTGCGAGACCGAAGCCGTTCAAATCGGGCCGTTCATTCTGTATGTACTGCACGATCTCGGCAGATTGGATCTGGACCCATCGGCTGCGGGAATGCATGCGGTGATTCACGGCCATACCCATCAATTTTCCGATGTACTGCAAAACGGGGTCCGGTTTCTGAACCCCGGCAGCGCAACCCACCCCCGCCGCAATGCGCCGCCTTCGCTCCTTAAACTTCATATTACGGGCGCGGAGCTTCGTACGGAACTTTTTCAACTGGAATAGTGTATAAGACTGAACCGTCACTCCGGCACAAGCTTGATGATGCGGGCCGTTTTGATGGCCTCATCCGAAAGATCAAAAATAGCCGCCAGAATCTCCGCCGGCCTCAAGGTCTGGTGCTGTCCGGATCGGATCGTGAGTACCAGATGATCCGCTTCGTCAAACGCCAGGCGTTCGACATGCTCCTTATAATCCACACGAGTCATTGTCCCTTTTCTGTTGACGCGGTTTATGACAAACGTTTCTCTTGCCAGAAATACCTCGATCCTGCTTCTATCAAACGCCCCGGTTTTCAATTGAATTTGATAACGGATGTTTCCTCGGTCAATCGATTCCATTTTTGAAGGAGCGATTTCCCATCGGGTAACGGTCAAGCCTTCGGGAAGTGCCTGATTGATTCTGTCCATCATCTGGCGGGTGGAAAAAACCGGTCTTGCGGATACGACACAGGTTTCATGAAGGCTTTCCATGCCTACCGGCAGGGGGTCGTCAAAAGATATTTTGGGTTTGGGATGAAATCCGGCGGAAAAAGCCACCGGAATTTTCGCTCTGCGGAATGCGCGGAACATGATATTGGCCAGCTCAAGATGCCCGAAGACCCTGGCCGGTCCGGTTTTGGCATAAGAAATGCGGTAACGTATCGCATCTGTGGGCGGGGAAAGGGGGGAATCAACTTGTGAATCGGAATCACAGCATTCGGATTCAGAAAACACCCTGGGTTCAATGGCCTGAAAATCACAGACCCCGCAGGACTGGCAATCTCCCGACCGGCAATCCGGAGTGGATACACCCTGCAGGGCTTTTTCCCATTCGGAAACCAGAAAGGGTTTGTTAACCCGCACGCGAATAGGGTCCCAGGGAAGCGGTTCCGAAAGGCTGCGTGCCCGGATTGTGAAAAAATCAATATCAATGCCGGTTTCTTCAAGTGATTTTTCCCATTTTGAAGCGTCGAAATGATCACTCCAGCCATCCAGACGGCAACCATTATGCCAGGCGGCAACCAGAAGCCTGGACAGGCTGCGGTCTCCTCTGGCCCACAACCCCTCCAGAAGTCCGACACGGGGGTGCTGCCATTTGAACTGGATATCCGAATAGTTCAGCTTTTCTTTCAGCCGGTGAATTTTTTTCTGGGATTCTTCAAAAGTCATTTGCGGGGCCCACTGAAACGGGGTATGGGGTTTGGGGATAAAGGTGTTCACGCTGACGTTGATCTGATTTTTATGACCTTTCATCCCCCTGGTTTTCTGAAGTCTCAGTTTTCGAAGATCGAGCACCAGGTCCACCATGGCGCTCAGGTCTTCATCGGTTTCCGTGGGAAGCCCGATCATGAAATACAGTTTGACGACCTGCCATCCCAGGGAAAAGGCATCATGAACCGTTGAAACGATGTCCTCCCGGGTGATGTTTTTATTGATCACATTCCGAAGCCGCTGACTTCCGGCTTCCGGAGCAATGGTAAAGCCGGTTTTCCGGATCTGTTTGATCTGGGCCATCAGCTCCGGGGTCAGGGTTCCGGCGCGAAAAGAAGGAAGCGATACGGCAATGTGTTCCGGCGCGCATCTTTGAATCAGGCGGGTCATCAGCTCCGGCATGCAGCCATAGTCGCCGGTGCTGAGCGACAGGAGCGAGAGTTCATCATAGCCGGTTGCGGCCAGCGCATTTTCCGCCTGCTGCATCAGGGTCCGGACCGACCGCTCCCGAACTGGCCGGTAGATCATGCCTGCCTGGCAGAATCGGCATCCTCGCGTACAGCCTCTCGATACTTCCAGCCGCAGCCGGTCATGAACCGGCCGGCCATAAGGCACCACCGGCTTTTCGGGGAAAGGTGCGTCGTTCAGGCTGGGAATAACTGCCCGCAGAACATGCGGATAGTCCGGATATCGGGGAATGAGTGTTTGAAACCCTTCGGCAGTGTATGCCGGTTCAAAAAACGACGGGATATACACCCCTTCGATATGCCGCCAGGATTGCAGCAGCAGGTTTTTGTCGTTTCCGCCGCCCTGTTTCCACACCCGCCAGCACTCGGCCATTTCAAGAATAACATTTTCGCCGTCACCGATGACCATGGCGTCAAAAAAATCGGCCACGGGCTCGGGATTGCAGGTGCATGGGCCCCCGGCGATAATCAGCGGAAAAGACAGATCCCTGTCCTTTGCAAAGAACGGAATTCCGGACAGATCCAGCATGGTGAGAATGTTGGTATAATTCAACTCGTAGAGCAGACTGAATCCGATGATATCAAACTTCGCCAGCGGCCTTGCGGATTCCAGCGATGTCAGGGAGAATCCGGATTTTCGCAGCCTGGATTCCATGTCCGTGTCCGGAGTAAACACCCTTTCGGCTGCAATGGTTTTCTGGCGGTTGAGCAAATGATACAGGATTTGAAGCCCGAAATGGGATGTGCCGATGGCGTATAAATCCGGAAATGCCAGGGCAATGGAAAGTTCCACGGTTTTCGGGTCTTTTTTGATGGTGTTGACTTCCGAGCCGATGTACTGACTCGGCATCTCAACGAGCGGCAAGATGTCTTGAATACACTGATGGGTCATGATAGTATGATTTCCGTTAATGCGTCGTTATGCTGCGTTGTGGTGGCATGGCCTGCGAGATCATGAATGTCAAGATGTTATAGATAGATGATTCCCGTGCAAATGACAACCCTGATCTTTGACCGGCATCGGTGTAACACCCTGCGACATCATGCATCGGATGAATGATGTCGCAGGGATCGACTCGATTATAAATTTTTCTGATTCATATTTATTCTTGACAAAAAATAAATGATGGTTTAATTTTACAAGATTCTAAATAAAAAGTATTCAAACCCCCATCTGGATGCCTTTTCCAAATGAGGGTTTTTTTTTCATACCTTTGTGTCTTCATTATTAAGGAATAGCTCTATGGAAAGAAATATCCAAAAAGTCAGAAACATCGGCATCAGCGCGCACATTGATTCCGGCAAAACCACCCTGACCGAAAGAATCCTTTACTACACCAAACGAATCCATACCATTCATGACGTCAAGGGAAAAGACGGAGTCGGTGCAACCATGGACTCCATGGAGCTGGAAAGAGAACGCGGCATCACCATTGCCTCTGCCGCAACATTCTGCGAGTGGCAAAACCACCAGATCAATATCATTGACACGCCGGGCCATGTGGATTTTACCATAGAGGTGGAACGGTCGCTGCGAGTTCTGGACGGCGCCATTCTGGTGTTGTGCGCGGTCGGCGGGGTTCAGTCCCAGTCCATTACGGTGGATCAGCAGATGAAGCGCTACAAAGTTCCCTGCGTTGCCTTTATCAACAAAGGCGACCGCAGCGGCGCCAATCCCGCTCGGGTGATTCAGCAGCTCCGGGAAAAACTGGGACATCATCCGGTTGCGGTCCAGCTGCCTATCGGACTCGAAGCCGACCTGAAGGGGATAGTGGATCTGGTTGCCATGAAAGCCCTTTATTTTGACGGCGATAACGGGGAGATCATCCGGACCGAGGAGATCCCCGCCCATCTGGTGAACGAAGCCAAAGAATACCGCGAGCAGATGCTGGATGCGGTCTCCGTGGTTTCCGATGAGCTGACCGAGGCCATTCTGGAAGAGCGCGAAATCCCGTCGGATCTTATTTTAACCGCACTTCGCAAAGCCACGCTGGAGCGTATCGTCACTCCGGTCTTCATGGGGTCGGCTTACCGGAACAAGGGCATTCAACCCCTTCTGGACGGGGTGACGCGCCTGCTTCCCTGCCCGTCGGATGTTGAAAACGACGCGCTGGATATGGACAACAACGAGGCCGTCGTTCCCCTGACAACAGATCCGGGAAAACCGGTCGTTGCCTTTGCCTTCAAACTGGAAGACGGGCAATACGGCCAGCTCACCTATATCCGGGTGTATCAGGGGGTGATTTCCAAAGGCTCCACCATTGTCAATGTCCGTAACGGACGAAAAGTGAAAGTCGGGCGTGTGGCACGGATGCATGCGGATCAGATGGAGGATATCGAAGCCATCCCCGCCGGACACATCGGCGCCTTGTTCGGTATCGACTGCGCATCCGGCGACACGTTTGTCGCCCCGGGCCTCAGCCTGACCCTCACATCCATGTTTGTGCCCGCCCCGGTCATCTCCCTGGCTATTGTGCCCAAGGACAACAAATCCCAGATTAACATGTCCAAGGCCCTGAACCGGTTCACCAAGGAAGATCCAACATTTAAATCCCACTACAACGACGAAACCAATGAAACGGTCATCGAAGGCATGGGAGAGCTTCATCTGGAAGTTTATGTCGAGCGCATGAAGCGGGAATATCAGGCCGAAGTCAGCACCGGCATGCCGCAGGTGGCATACCGGGAAACCATCACCCGGAGGGCGGAATTTAACTACACGCATAAAAAACAGACCGGCGGCTCCGGACAATACGGCCGGGTGGCCGGATACATGGAACCCGTCGAAGAGCCGTTCGTATTTGAAAATGATGTGACCGGCGGCTCCATTCCCACACAATACATTTCTGCCTGTGAAAAAGGCTTCCGACTCTGCCTTCCCAAAGGACCCAAGCTGGGATATCCGGTAACCGGCGTTAAAGTCGTAATCAACGACGGCGCATCCCATGCCGTAGATTCTTCCGACATGGCGTTTCAGTCGGCTGCCAGAGGTGCTTTCCTGGAAGGCTATGCCAAGGCCAAGGCTGTGATTCACGAACCGATCATGAAGGTGGTCGTTGAGACGCCGACCGAATTTCAGGGTTCGGCCATGGGCCTGTTGAACCAGCGCCGGGGAATGATTGTCGGGGCTCAGGATGAAGGCGTCATGTGTTCGATCGAAGCGCAGGTACCGCTTGCGGAGATGTTCGGATTTTCAACGGTGTTAAGGTCCTCCACCCAGGGCAAAGCCCAGTTTACGATGGAATTTTCAACCTACAAACAGGTCCCTCAGTCTGTTTCTGAAGAACTGATCAAAAAGGCATCCGAAACTAAAAAACATGTCGCATAACCGAAGGGGTGCTTCAGATCCCCGGCAGAATGCGCTTTTTGTCCCCCATTTTGCCAACGTCATCTATCTTAAGGAAAGGAATATTGCCATGCTGAGAAAGGATCTTATTCTGAGGAATCCCCTGAGACTTCTGGATCATGATACCGATGATATCCTGCCGGCCGGCGGTTTTGGCGCTGTTCTGGCCTGTGCCGGCGTCGGGAAAACGGCGCTGATGGTTCAGATTGCTTTAAACGCCCTGCTCAGAGACAAAAACGTCCTGCACATCAGCCTGAATGAGCCGGTACATAAAGTATCCCTCTGGTATGAAGAAGTATTTCGAAATATTACCCGATCCTATGAACTGCACGAGATGAATGAACTCTGGGAAACCATTCTGATGCATCGGTTCATCATGACGTTTCAGGTGGAGGGGTTCAGCGTTCCCAGGCTCAAAGAACGGCTGACCGATTTAACGGCGCAGGGCATCTTTTTCCCCCAGATGATCATTCTGGACGGCCTGCCGTTCGACAAACCCGTAAATCAGATCCTGACGGACCTTAAAACGCTGGCAACCGATTATCGCCTTCCGGTGTGGCTGGCGGTTCGGACACACCAGCACGAGGCATCCGGATCGGGTGGTCTGCCAGTACAGATTGACGGCATATCCGAACTCTTCAATGTGGCCATACAGCTTCAGCCCGAGGGAAAAGAAGTTCTGGTAAAAGCGCTGAAGGGGGGCAATCCGGCAGCCGCGCAGTCAAATCTCTATCTGGACCCCTCAACGCTTTTGATCAAAGACAAAACGATATAAGCACTTTCAAATCCGTCAAAGTTCGTCAGGATATGATTATCCGGTGAAGCCCGCCGGCCAGATGGGACAGGATATCGCCGATATAGTGGCGGCCGCTGACCCGTTCAAACCCAAAATACAGAATCAGAACGACGGATCCGATCCGACTAGCGATGCGGGAGGGCCAATTCTTCTGCAGGGCGGGAAATAAGACAGGCAGTATCGCGGAGCCGGCAAGCGGGGGAATCGGCAGGAGATGATAGACGGCCATGGTCAGATTGACGGCCATCACCATGCCGAATACCCGATCTTCCACACCATATTGTTTAAACAGCCAGATAATACTTCCGGCAATACTGGCCATGAGAAAATTGGCAAGCGGACCGGCAAGGTACGCCAGCAGCATATAAAGACGGGGCCTGGAAAAACGCTCGATCCTCATCGGAACCGGTCTGGGCCAGCCAAACCCGGCTGCCAGAAAGCAGATAACGCCCGTAATATCCAGATGCAGCAGCGGGTTGAAATGAAAGCGCCGGGAATTGTCCGTCTGGGCATCCCCCAGAAAAGTTGCGGCAAACGCCTGTGCCTCAGCATGGACCGTAATGGCAATCAAAGCCCCCACCGTAAAAGACACCAGATCGTCAAATCTAATACAGGTCAGGTCCATACTGAACGGAGCGGGAAAAGCCAGGGAAAGGGGATCCGGTATCATTTTTTCATCCCCTCCGGTATCCGGGCCCGTCCCCGCCTTCGGGACAGGTCCAGGTGATGTTCCGGAAGGGATCCTTGACATCGCATGTTTTGCAGTGAAGACAGTTTGAGGGGTTCAGCTTCAGCTCTTTCCGGCATGTGTTTTCGTCCACCCGGATTTCATAAACATTTCCCGGACAGAAGCGGGTGCAGGGACTTTGATACGTTTCATAGCACCGCGTCACACAAAGCTGCGTATCCTGAACCAAAAGATGAGAGGGCTGATCCTCCCGGTGCAGGGTTTTGGACAGATAGACGCCTGTCAATTTGTCCACGACCAGAACCCCGTCGAAACGTTTCGCATCGATCGGCAAAGGGGCAGCACCCGTCTTTATCGGCTTCAATGTCTTGCAATCTTCCTCAAGCGGAAGTCTGTCCCGGAAACCCAGCCCATCATTCAGATATTGCGCAGCCAGGTGAAAAAATTTAACCGGTGCTTTTTTACTCAAAGCCGCTGAAAAATTTCTTCCCGCCACCATTTCTTCCCGCAGCCAGCTTTTTTCAAACAACTCGGGATAACGGTCAAGGGTTCCGGCCGAAAAATCTCCTTTTTCAACAGCATGAGCAATGGTTTCAGCCGCCAGCATCCCGGATTTCATGGCGGTATGAATGCCCTTTAACGCCGGTGCATTATGCATGGCTGCCGTAGCGCCGACAAAAAGGCCGCCTCCCACGCAAAGCTTCGGCATGGCGTGATAACCACCGACAGACACGGTTCTGGCCCCCTGTTCAATGACTTTCCCGCCCTGAATAATGTCGGTCACAAACGGATGCAATTTATAGCGGATGAATGCATCATAGGGATCCAGAAGCGGGTCTGCATAGGACAGGGCGGTGAGATAGCCGATGGCAATGAGATTGTCCTTCATTTCATAGATAAATCCGCCGCCAGGTGTGTTCATCCCAAGGGGATAGCCGATAAAATGCAGAACATTGCCGTAGCTCGAAGTAAAATAATTCTTTTCCGGCAACTCGATGATTTCTCTGATGCCGGTTTCGAACACATCCGGCATTGAACCTGAAATCCCCAATTTTCCGGTAAGTTCCTTCATCAGACTGCCGCGCGCGCCCTCTCCAAACACCGTGGCCTTGGCCAGAATGTCCACCCCGGGCTCATAATTGCTTTTGGGCAGGCCGTCCTTGCCGATGCCCTTATCCCCCGTCCGAACCCCGATAATGGATGCGTTGTCGGCACCGTAAAGCACTTCTTTCCCGGCAAATCCCGGTAAAATATTGACTCCGAGACCTTCAGCCACCTCCGCAAGCCATCGGCAGTACCGGGAAAGGCTGATGACGCAATACCCCTGGTTTTCCAGATAGCTGGGAACAAACGGAATGCGATAGGCCTTTTCCGTTGACAGAAAGTAGATTTCATCGTCTCTGACGGTTGTTTCAATGGGGCACCCCTGATCCAAATAATCCGGGATGAGTTCTTTGAGCGCAATCGGATTCAGGATGGCGCCGCTCAGGCTATGAGCGCCGACCTCAGCGCCTTTTTCAATGACAGCAACCTCCAGACTCAGTCCCTTTTCTCCGGCAATCTGCATCAGTCGAATGGCCCCGGCAAGGCATGCCGGCCCCGCACCGACAAAAAGAACATCCACTTCCATCGATTCATGCTCACTGTTCATCTGTGATCCTCATCAGCTATTTTTGAGCTTTTTGACTTCTTCCGTGATCATCGGTACGATTTCAAAAAGATTTCCGACAATGCCATAGTCGGCTTTCGAAAAGATCGGGGCTTCCGGGTCCTTGTTGATGGCCACGATAACCTTTGAGGTCTGCATGCCGGCAAAGTGCTGAATCGCTCCGGATATGCCGCAAGCAATATAGACATTGGGAGAGACGACTTTTCCGGTCTGGCCGACCTGATCCGATACGGGCCGCCACCCTTCATCCACCGCCGACCGGGATGCGCCGACGGCGCCCCCCATAACGGAGGCCAGCGTTTCCAGGACCGAAAAATCATTCCCCCCCATCCCCCTGCCGCCGGAAACCACAACCTCGGCTTCGGTCAATTCAATCCTGCCCGCGGACTCCATCTGCCTTCCCAGGCAGGATGTCTTTGGCTTATCCAGGACGACCGGCCAGGACTCGATCTGTCCGGCACCGGATACAGTGGCCGACGCAAAGGCATTGGGCCGAAGGGTGATGACACCGGGGCTGCTTTCCATCACGACATCCGCCAGAACCTTGCCGCCATACATGGGCCGGATAATGGTCAGCTTCTGGTTTTCAAACCGGAGGGAGATGCAATCGGTTGCCAGCGGGGCAGCGAGCCGGGCCGAAAGCGCAGCGGCCAGGTCCTTGCCCTGCGTGGTTGCACCCATCAAAACAAAGGCCGGGGCTTCTTTTCGGACGATTTCCCCCGTCACATGGGTGTATGTTTCCGTCAGATAATGTTTCAGGTCAGCATGTTCTGCGACCAGGATTCTGTCAGGGCCATAAGCAGTCAATTGCTTGGCCGCATCCTGAACACCGTCTCCCAATACAACGGCAACCAGTTTCCCCCCCAGGGTATCGGCCATTCTTCTGCCCTGGCTCAGGGCTTCAAAAGACACTTTCCGGAAAACGCCGTCCGCATATTCCGCAACGGCAAGTATATCTTGCGACATGATCATCTCCTTGAATTAGGCCAGGTACGATGTTCCCTTTGCCTTCATATTGTTAGAATTCATAATTCAGGCTAATATTGTTACAACTCATGCGTTCAGGTTGAAGTCTCTCTAAACCATAATACCAGCTAATCGGCGATTTTTTCGTTGATGCCGGCGGTCAGCTTGCTCATAATATTTTTTGAAGTTCGATGTGTGTCATTTCACAATCTCGCAAGAATGAGCAAGAAGCCCTCTGCCGATATTCTCTCCACGATGCACGGAACACTACCATCGGAATGTTGGAGAAAATGATGGCTGCATTTGATGCGGACGACTTCAATTCAAGGGACGTATAAGCCGTCCGCCAGTGATGGAAGGAAAGGTGCTCACGAGTTAACAGTTAACAGCTATACGCTGGAAGCCCACAAACGCATTTGAAATCGGCTCTTCCACTTCAAGACAAAGCTCAATAGCCTCTCTTATTCTTTTTATTAAAACATCTAAAGACTTAGCTTGAGTGTGACATCCACGAAGAGCGGGAACAGACGCCACAAAATATCCCTCCTCATCTTTTTCTATAACGATATTAAACTCGCGGATCACTTATAATCCCTCCTCTCCACGCGAGATTACATTTATCTGTAAATATTTGCAACGGAACCGAATATTCCAATCATTGATATCTCCTCAAACATACCGGGTGAGATGAATGCGTCAAAATCTGGCAGAGTCATGCCCCTTCACTCATACTCGATCTGATGATGAACCAATGTTCGAGTCTCGACTTGGCATTGCCATGCGGTAATTGATCACCATGGTCTCAATATGTGCTGTTTGTCTCATTTCTCTCCAGTCGAGTATATAGTTCGAGGAGGCTTTTTACCGTGTGTATCGCCCGGTTGCCTGCCGCTCCTCTTTGCCAACTATCTGCCATCGAGCTTCAATGGTATCGACTGATAAATCAGCACCACAATCCCATTCAACAAAGTATCCTCCATTGAGAACCTTCAGGAATTCGGTTTGATTTTTAAGGGGGTCAAACGCCTCATACTCCAAATAAGGACTGACATCAAAATTACCGATGCGCCCATCGTCTGCAATGATGGTCAACACCCAATTAGGTTTTGGTAATATTTTAGTTATTCTCATTGATCTAGTCCTTTTATTGAAAATGGTTTCTTGCCGTTTACAACCAAGCTCCAGTCGGCGATCAGGTCGTCTCGATGAATTTCGATCCACGCAATGACAAGCTTGTGTTTGTTCGATGGCAATTCACCAGCAAGAAGCGTTCCGTCAGGAATAGAGTAAACGGCAACTGCCCCTTGGTAATCGGCATGAATGTGTGGCACGTGATGTTTTTCAATATCTCGAAAGAACATCCGGATGAGAATCCCATAAAACATCGAAATGGTAGGCATCCGGTCTTCTCCTTCATCGCTTTAGGTTGATGTGGTTAACTGTAATGGTCATCATGCAATTACGACCAACGCTCCGGAGAGGAGCGGCGGGTTAGCTCGTCTGCTCGATCCGGATTGATGGGCCTGGCCATGCAGACTTCAACACACTGAATAAATTGGTGCGCGCTTCGCATCCCGGGGCGATGGGGCGCCGAAGGCGACCCATCGGAAAAATCTGCGACTTGTCCGTAGCATGTTTTTGTTGGGTTATTATTTTTAAAAGCCCCTTTTTACCCTTAAAATGATATCGTTAAGGCAATATATGGACAATTAATCGTGTCTATTTAGCATTAAAGCAATAAGTTGGCTTGGTCCAACCCGGTTTGGCATCTTCGGTGTCTTAGCACATTGTCCAGATTTTGGGAACCACCGCCGGCCACAGACGTTTTCGGCGCCAAGTGATTTGCCTGGTTCGGTAAATTCATAACAATTCAACTCTGTTTCTATAGCACATATCCACAAAATCTCCTGGGTTAAAGGTTAGGAGATTATCAATTTTTACATTCGGGTCATCAATAACCAAACGCATTAAGCAGTCAACCATGCTAAGTGGCCTTTTTTTTCTTAAGGATGACTCTAAAGATAGGACAAATGCATCTTCACGATATGTTGCATCATCAAGAAAAATTATATTCGGTGCTTTCAAGAAATTCTCAAACTGTTGTAACGCAGCTTTGTTTCTCACGAATCGAGTTCGAAGCGTCTCATAAACTGTAGGCCAAGGAAGGATAAGATTAAAAAAAGTCGAAATATTCAATCTTTTCCTTTGCGGTCTTGTAATGAGGATCCCGATTATCAAAGACGCCGTACCACACCCCTGTATCTATAAGTGCGATTTCCATAATTAGACTTCATCATCAACAATCCGATCAGGTTCGGTAGCATACCCCGTCCATGGAGCAGCTTTCCTGGTTCCAAATATAAATTTGCCCTTCAACTTATTTGTCTTACCCTCGCGATATATTACGTAACTACCCAATTTTTTGTTATTTCTACGGCTTTCTCAATTTCATTTTTTAAATTACTTATCATATTGCGATCATATTCATATTCAATAAAGGCCAGGCTGCTTCCACACTCTTTTGCACCCTTGCTATCTATCCAAGCGTAAAAACCGATGTCCTAAGAAATCCAAACTGCCTTCTTCATAATTATCCATTTTGTTAAATTCCACAGATGCCCAATAGTAATTAGATTGATCCGCATAACATCCGGAATTTTGATTTTCTGTCCGCATAACACACCATCGAAATGATTGCATCATTGTACGCCAACATCATAATTTTCCATTGTATTCTCTCTTTATGCAAATTTATCACGGCATTTTCTACGGATCGGTATAAAAGCCTCAAAGCCCGTTCTCGGGAATGCGAATGATCGACAGGCCGCATTGTCGTTATAACATCCTTATGGCAGAGAAGCTCTTGGACCGTTCGTTTGTCATACTCATCCTCAAGCAAGTGCGCGCGAAGGAATTGCGTCCTGAATATCTGTTGTTACGTTCTTCTATTATATCCTCTTTTCCCGATCAATGTAACGATGAAAATTTAAATATCGAATGATTTCAATAGGAGTGTGAATTAAATTTTCAAAATTCATAGTTACAATTAATTCGTTGTAACTATACCCGAATCAACGATAATTATAAGTTAATCTATTGTTATGATTTATATATTTAGCGATCATAGTTACATTTTACCGGGAAAAGAGGATTATATCGCCTTGGCTTCTTCATGCAGGATTCTGACCAGCTCCGCGGCTTTTGCCTGAGGGGTCGCCGCATCAATGATTTTTGCGGCTTTTCGTTTTTCCGGCAGTTTCATCGCCACCACCCGCAGCAGCGGTGCCGGGGCTTCCATGCCCAGATCCGCCAGCGTTTTGGTTTCCAGCGGTTTCTTTTTGGCTTTCATCACGCCGGGAAGCGATGCATAACGGGGTTCGTTCAGCCCGCGCTGGGTCGTAAAAAGAGCGGGCAGCGGGGATTCAATAATGGCCGTTCCCCCTTCGATGGTCCGGTGGCACTTGATTTTTCCATCGGCGATTTCCTGCTTGATCACCAGAGACATAAAGGGAATATTGAGAAATTCGGCAACGGCCGCGCCGACCAGAAAGTTTTCATCATCGACCGCCCGCTGGCCGGCAATGATCAAATCGAATGGACGCGCTTGAATCACGGCAGAGAGAATCCGGGCGATTCCGAGCCCGTCACAGGCTGCCGCGGCCGGATCATTTACCAGAACGCCCTTGTCCGCGCCCATAGCCAGCGCCGTCCGGATCGCCTCCACGGCTTTGGCGGTTCCGGCGGAAACCAGGGTTACCGTTCCGCCCTGTTTTTCGCGGATGCGAAGCGCTTCCTCGACGGCAAACTCGTCATAGGGATTGATTACCCAGTTTACATCATCGGTTTTGATGGAACGGCCGTCTTCGGCAATCTGAACAATGGATTCGGTTGACGGCACCTGTTTAAGCAATACGATAATGTCCACGCGTATGTCCTCACTTTTGTTCAAGTATGAAACAATCTCGGATTATTTACAAAGATCCATGACCGGTCGGTCTCAGTCACGCGATAAAAGCCGGCAGGGATTCTGACTCCTGACCTTTGTATTCACCACCGCTGCCAGTGTCAATATCTTTATCAAAATTGGAATCAAATATTACAATCAAGGCGCTTGAAGCCGAGTTGCCAGGGAGTCGCAAAAAACAGCGACACCCTGACCTGCCTGCTTTAAGAGTCCGGCACATATGATCGCATTATTTGCGACAGAGGGAAACGGCTGTTTTTTCAATCATGGCGATCGCTGCCTCATACTCCGCTTTCCGAAACCGCAACTTCAAAGAAGCCTTCAGCATATCCATTGTCAACACTTTATGTTGCACGGTCAGAACAGCCAGCGAAACCAAAGCCCAATCCTGGGACTTAATTTTCTCTGCTTTAAAGTCGACTTCAATGACCGATGCCGGACAAGATGGAAGTTCAATCCCTGCCGCTTTGATGATCAAAGCATCCGGTGAAAGATCGGCCAGCATTTTCTTCCGGCGATTGACGCCTTCCGGGGCCAGCGCGATGACGACCGAAGGATTTTCAATTCCCGTATATTCGATCTCGGTATCGGACAGTATGATTTCACTTACCGAATGCCCCCGCATGACGGTAATCGGATAATCGCTTTTCTGGGCCGCGCGGCATCCTGCCGAAGCACCTGCCAGACACAGCAGTTCTCCGGCGGTAATAATTCGCTGGCCGGCGCTTCCCAGGATGACCACCTCTTGTCGGCCCGTCTGCGGGGACTTGCAGGTGGCTTCGATACGAACCGGTTCTGCCGCGGGTTGAAGTTTTTCAGCCTCCTGCCGGTAAGCCCGGCCGTATTCCGCTCTGGCGTTGCGGGTCTTGTAATCACCCAGTTCCGGAAGTTTCGCCATATCGGCTTCGATGCTTTTGGGCGTAAGTTTGTTGCGACGGGTGTAACGACCGGGGCAAATTCCCCAGATATCGACCAGCGAAAAACCTTCAAAAGCAATGGCTTCTTTAAGCCCTTCCGCCAGAGCCTTATCGTATGTGGATGCGCGGGACACATAAGCCGCTCCGGCCGCCGCCGCAACCTGACAGATATCCAGGGGTTTTTCCAGCTTGTTTAAAAAACCGGACCCGACCTGAGCATCCTGGGGCGTTGTCGCAGAGCATTGGCCCCCCGTCATCCCGTAGTTAAAGTTATTGAGGACCAGAAGCGTCAGATCAATATTTCGGCGGCAGGTGCTGAGTACGTGCGCCCCGCCGATCCCAAGACCGCCGTCACCCATGGTAACGATCACCCTCAGATCCGGTCGCGCCATTTTGATCCCGGTTGCATACGTAAGCGCCCGGCCATGGAGTCCATGAAACGCATGGGTGTTAAAAAAAGTGTCGAAAAGGCCGGAACAGCCGATATCGGAGACAATAACGACTTCATTTCCGGAAAGCCCCATGCTTGTCAGGGCCTGGTTCAGGCTATGAAGCACCTGCTCGTGGGAGCACCCGGGGCAGAAAACGGGAGGGCGGCTGCTGTTTAAAAGACTATCCATTTTGAATCACCTCCTGAATCTGCACGGGCTTTATCAGCTCTCCATTCATCTGCCCCAGAAAATCGATTTTTTTATCGGGAAGCAGTCGCTGGATCTCCCGGACGTACTGCCCGAGATTCATCTCGGGCATGACCACCCGCTTGTAGGGCAAGGCCTTTTCCAGAATCAGCTTTTCAGGAACGGGCCACAGGGTTTTCAGGATCAGCAGCGATGCCTTCGAATCGCTTTGCTGCAATTTTTTCACGGCCGCCATGGCCGCACGGGCGGTTACCCCGTAGGCGATCACCAGCGTATCGGCGCCGGGAACCCGATATTCATCATAATATGTAAAGGAGGAGACGGATTTTTTCAGCTTGCCGTCCAGCCGCGCCTGCATACCTGCGATTTGCCCCGGATCGGTCGTAATGTATCCATCCGTTCCATGGGTCGAAGAGGTTTGACGGACCAGACGTTTTCCGCCGATGGGAAGAAAATCGGGCACTTGTTGATCGTCCTTCACACCAAACGGCACAAAGGGCTGATCCGCATCCGCCGTTCTGCGCGCAACCACCTGCGGCAGATCCAGCCCATCCAGATCGATCGTCTCGCGGGTCATGGAGACTTCCTTGTTGGCGGCAATAAAAACCGGGCATCGGTATTGCTCTGCCAGGTTAAAGGCCTGCATGGTGAGCACATAGCAGTCCTTCACATCCACCGGAGACAGAACGATCACGGGCAGTCCGCCGCTGTTGCCCCACTGCAGGAATTGGATATCCCCGTCCGCGCCTTTGGTGGCGGACCCGGTGGACGGGCCCAGTCGCTGAACATCCACGATGACGATGGGAATTTCGCTGCCGATGGCAAAGGAGATCTGCTCGCTGTAAAGGCTGATCCCCGGGCCGGATGTGGCGGTCATGGTCTTCATGCCGGACATCCCAGCCCCCAGGCAGAAACCGATGGATGCGATTTCGTCTTCACCCTGGAGGCACACGCCCCCCTTGGGTGGCAGAAGTTTAAGCATGGTATTATAAATTGTCGTGGCCGGAGTAATCGGATAACCGGCAAAAAAATTGCATCCGGCAGCCATCGCTCCCCAGCCGATGGCTTCATTTCCTTCCATTAAAGTCAGTCCCATGTTTTTCCTTTATTGATATCTGAAAGAACCAAAGCGATGTCACGGACATCATAAATTCAATTTTAAATCCATGTCATTCAGAACAAAATTCCACAAAACAAGGCAGCCTCCGGCTGCATGAATCATTATTGCAAGAAATTTCCTTACTGGCAACCATCAGTTCCTGCGGCCTGGCGCGGCCGCGAATTGACGAGCCCCTGACTTATTCAATGTCGAATTTAATGCCCTGGGCCAGAGGCAGCGTGTCGCCGAAGTTGATGGTATTGGTTTGACGCCGCATATAGGCTTTCCATGCGTCCGAACCCGATTCCCGGCCGCCGCCGGTGTCTTTTTCCCCGCCGAATGCCCCGCCGATCTCCGCGCCCGAAGTGCCGATATTGACATTGGCGATGCCGCAATCCGACCCCCAGTGGGAAAGGAAAGCTTCCGACTCTCTCATGCTGTCCGTGAAAATGGCGGAAGAGAGCCCCTGCTGAACAGCGTTTTGCAGGGCAATGGCCTCGTGCACATCCCCCGTGTACCGGATCAGGTAGAGGATCGGGGCAAAGGTTTCCTCCTGTACAATATTGTAATGATTTTCGGCTTCAACAATGGCCGGCCTCACGTAGCAGCCTGATTCAAAGCCAGGGCCGGTCAACGCGTCGCCGCCGAAAACCACTTTTCCACCTTCTTTCCTGACCTGTTCCAGCGCATCCAGGAAGGAAGTAACCGTAGCCTTATCGATCAGGGGACCGATGTGGTTATTTTCATCCAGCGGATCGCCGATGCGCAGGCTGCTGTAAGCTTTAATCAGAGATTCTTTCACTTTATCATAAATTGACTCGTGAATGATCAGGCGCCGGGTCGTCGTACAGCGCTGTCCCGCCGTGCCGACCGCACCAAACACCACGGATGGAATCGCCATCTTCAAATTGGTGCTGGGCGTGATGATGATGGCGTTATTGCCCCCCAACTCCAGGATGGTTCTGCCCAGACGTCCGGCAATGACGCCGGCGGCATGTTTGCCGACCCGGGTTGAGCCCGTCAGTGATACCAACGGGATGCGTCTGTCTTTGAGGATCTGCTCGCCTATCGTCTTGCCGCGGCCCACGATCAGATTGAACACGCCCTCGGGCATGTCGTTTTCTTTCAGGACACTGCTCAAAATGTTCTGTGTGGCGATTGCCGTCAATGGCACTTTTGAGGCAGGCTTCCAGATGTTCACATCGCCGCAGACCGCCGCGATCATGGCATTCCATGACCAGACCGCAACCGGGAAATTAAAAGCGGAAATGGTGACAACGATCCCGAGCGGATGATACTGATCGTAGATGCGATGCGAGGGACGTTCGGAATGCATGGTAAAGCCGTAAAGCTGCCGGGACTGACCCACGGCAAAATCGCAGATATCGATCATTTCCTGCACTTCGCCCCAACCTTCCTGAAGCGACTTGCCCATCTCGTAAGAGACCAGGCTGCCCAGCGGTTTCTTGAATTCGCGCAGTTTGTTACCGATCTGCCGCACGATTTCACCCCGCATGGGCGCGGGAACCTTGCGCCAGAATTTAAAGGCTTCTTGCGCCTTTTTTACCACCATTTCAAAATCAGCTTCCGATGCCTGATAAACGGAAGCAATCTGCCGGCCATCCGATGGCGAAAAAATCGTCAGTTCGCCCTGATCAATGGTTTTGCTCCATTCCAATCCGGTAGACATGCCATAATTTTTTTCTTTGATTCCCAAAACTTCCAAAATCTTTCTGTCAAACATAAACACTCCTTGAGATTGCGATAACAGGTCTGAACCTCCGACCCAAACAAAACGTTTTGGACAGCAAATCAAAAGCGATTAATATATGCCGCTCTCGTTTAATGGGCGATTCTCCAGTATCCGTACGGGGCTGAATACAGACAGATCCATGGCGTGGGCCTGCCGGGTAAGCAGTTCAGCGATATAGCGCCCCACCGCCGGGGCCTGCTGAAGTCCGTGTCCGGAAAAGCCGTTGGCCAGAAACAGCCCTTCAAGCTCCGGCCATTCCCCGAGAATGGCGTTTTCATCCAGGGTGTTCATGGCATAGAGGCCGGCCCATCCGCGGACCAGTTTCAGCGATTCAAATTCCGGCACGAATTCGGCCAGATCCGGCCATAATAACTCATAAAACCGTTTGTCTTCCCAGGAAAATGAAAATCCCACCGGATCCTCTGGCATGGATTTCCCCAATAGGATCAGTCCGCCGGTCTCTGTTCTGAAATACATGCCGGAAGGTAAATATGTCAGAGGCAGGGGCCCAGCCGGCTTGACCTTCGTGTCCAGCGCGAATATCTGGCGCTTGACCGGCTGGACCGGCAGATGGACGCCGGCTGTCCGGGCGATCTCGGAACACCAGGCGCCTGCGCAATTCACGACGGCTCCGGCAGTGATGTTTTCACCGGTCTTCAGGCGAACGCCAGAAATCCGTTTGCCGGTTTTCGTGATTTCAGACACCTCGGCATGGATGAATTCCGCACCCAGGGAAATGGCTTTGGCCCGGTATGCCATCAGCACCCCGTAGGCATCGAAGTGGCCGTCCTTGGGACCGAACGTGGCGCCCGCATATCCTTCGGGATTATAAAGCGGAAACCGCTCGCGTATCCGTTCCGGGGTCCACCATTCGACATCGCAGCCCAGGTCCTGCTGCATTTTCAACGCATTTTCCGCTGAACTCCGTCCTTCTTCATTCACCAGAAAGAGGTTTCCCTCCCGGCGGTAGGCAATCGAGGGGCTGCTGCCGTCAATTGCCATTTCCTGTTCGAAATTTTCCAGCACTTCAAATGCATACTGGGATATCTGCACATTTGACCGGAGGCTGAACTGGATTCGGGCGTTGGCCATGGAAAGCGTTGTGGATGCGCGGCTGTAGGATGGGTCCATTTCAATCACGACCGCTCGAAGGCCCGGTGCGGTTCGCATCAGGTAATAGGCGGTGGCGCTTCCCATAATGCCGCCGCCGACAATGACAATATCATAGGTTTTGTTATTCATCTAATCTCCATCTGAACATTTGCAGCCGCGGATCCGTTGGGCCTGAATTCAACCCATGCCTGTAATCCTGACTGGTTTTTTATTACTTCACAAACCATAGCCCCAACCCGTGCATTTTTTTGACGGGTTGGGGCTATATTTCATCTCTGAATTGAATATGGATCAATAAACGACGATGTTTACTTACCCTGCTTGACCTCGCCGGCAGGAGATGTCACAAAAACCGGGCGCTTGCCTTCTCCGGTGGCATCAAACTCGTACATGGGGTTTCCGACACCTTCCACCTTGACCTTTTTCAGGTTCTGGATAAATGTTTTGCGGTCCACGCCGCCGATCTCGATGACTTTTGCCGCGACCTTGACCGCATCATATCCATAGATGGCTGCCAATGGGGGGAATCCGCCGTATTTCGGGGTCCAGCGGTCCACCAGAACCTTGGCTGCCGGCCGTTTCACATCCACTGTCGGCGACAGCAGGATATACACATCCTTCACGTCACCGGCCAGTTCAAAGAACTTGGGTTCAATCAACCCGTCCGGACCATACATGGGGATGTCCCATCCCATCTGACGCACCTGCTTCACCAGCAGACCGCCTTCATTGTAGGTAACGAAAATGAGCAGCATGCCGGGATTTTCGGATTTGGCTTTCATCAGAACGGATTTGAAATCAATGTCCTGGCCGGGTGTGATCACGCTTTCATTCACGACTTTAACGCCGAGCTCGGCAGCTTTTTCCTTGAAGCCCTTGAGAAGCTGCTGTCCGTAGTCCTGGTTCTCGCTGATGATGGCGACACTGTCCTGTTTGAATCTGTTCTTGACGGTTTCCGCCATTTCGTGCGCAATGCTCCGGGTGGTGTAGGTCAAACGGGCAACGTTGTCAAAGCCCTGTTCGGTGAGGGTGTTGGCATTGGCATAGGTGATGATGTTGGGAACGCCGTTACGGTTGTAGACAGGTGTGGCCGCCAGCGCGCAGGAGCTCATGGTGGGCCCGAGCGCAACCAGAAAATCGCTGGAAGAGACATTCTTGGCGACATTGGCGGATTCCTTGGGATCTCCGCGGTCATCGAAAAAAGTAAGCTTCAGTTTATAGCCTTTCAACGGGCCGCCTTGAATGCCGCCCATTTCGTTGATCTCCTCAACCGCCAGTTCCTGCCCGTTTTTGTCGCCGCTGCCGTAGTCGCCGTACTTTCCGGTGCAGGCATCGTAGCCGGCGATGTTAATGATTTTCTTTTTTGCATCAACCCCGTCCTTTGCCCATCCGACGGTCCCGATCAATAACAGTGCTAAAATAATGGTGGCGCTTTTTCTGAACATGATACTTCTCCTTTCAATGTGATAAATGGATGCCCGTCTCGCTTTTCTATGCAACGTTTCCGTCACTGCAAAGCCGCTGCCCCCTCTTTCCAATAAGACCAATTTCAAATTCAACCCCTGTTATGCTTCTCCCAGGTAACACTTCCGGACCCGGTCATCGGCCATCAGGTCCTTAGAATCACCGTGATAGAGGATTTTACCCAGCTCCATGACATAGGCCCTGCGGGTGATTTTAAGGGCTTTTTTTACATTCTGCTCCACCAGCACGATGGCGATGCCCTGATCGTGAAGCTGACCGATGATTCTGAATATTTCATTGACCAGAAAAGGCGCAAGCCCCATGGAGGGTTCATCCAGAAGGAGCAGCCTGGGCCGCGCCATCAGCCCCCTGGCAATGGCCAGCATCTGCTGTTCGCCGCCGGACAGGGTACCTGCCGGCTGATTGCGGCGCTCCCCCAGGATCGGGAAGATTTTAAAATACCGCTCGATGTCTTTATTGATTTCATCCGCATCTTTTCGGATGAACGCGCCGACCTGCAGATTGGTCATGACCGTCTGCCGGGCAAAAACATGGCGCCCCTCGGGCACATGGGCGATGCCGGCATGAACGATTTTCTCCGGCGCAATCCCATTGATATCCTGATTCATAAAGGTGATGCGCCCCTGCGTGGGGCGAACCAGGCCGGAAATGGTTTTCAGGAATGTGCTTTTGCCGGCCCCGTTGGTCCCGATCAGGGCCACGATTTCTCCGGGGCTGATTTCAAAGGAGACGTCCTTTAGCACCTTGATCTTGCCGTACTGGGTATGAATGCCTTCCACTTTAAGCATCAGTTCTCTTCCTCTTCCCCCAGATAGATGCTCTGGACACCGCTGTCGGATTGAATTTCCATGGGGCTGCCCTCCTTGAATTTCTTACCCATATGCAGCACCACGATCCGTTCGGCGATTGACATGATGAACCGCATGTTGTGCTCGATGATAAAAACCGTTGTCCCAGCGGCCTTGATCCTTTGAATAAACTCGGCAAGCGTGTCCATTTCAACCGGGTTCATGCCGGCGCAGGGCTCATCCAGCAGCAGCAGCTCCGGCTCGGAAGCCAGGGCGCGGCAAATCTCAAGAAGCCGCTGCTCGCCATAGGGCAGGTTTTTGGCCAGCTCATCTCTGCGGTCCGCCAGATGCGCCAGTTCCAGAAATTCCATGGCTTTTTCCCGCGCCGCCTTTTCCCGCTTCCAGGCCGACAGGGGCCGCAGATACACGTCCCAGAGGGAATTTTTGATCTGCGAGTGCCGGCCGATGAGAATATTGGTCATCACGGAAATGTTTTGAAATATCCGAAGGTTTTGAAATGTCCTGGCGATCCCGATCTCGGTGATCCGGTGAACCGGAAGCGCTGTGATGTCCCGGTCCTTGAACAGGGTCCGGCCTTTGTCCGGCGCGTATATGCCGGTCAGAAGGTTGACAAAGGTGGATTTTCCCGATCCGTTCGGGCCGATCATGCCCAATATCTCCCCCTTGCCGATACTCAGGCTGATCTCATTGACAGCCATGATGCCGCCAAAGTGCTTCATCAACTGACGGGTTTCCAGCAAAACCATGAACGCAATCCTTTTATGAAAATATCAGTCCTTGAATGCCGCTGTTCCAAAGAGCCCCTGCGGTCTGAACAGCAATACCGTCACCATGATCACGCCGATGATCAGCATGCGGTAATCGGCCAGGGACCGAAAGGCCTCCGTTGCCAGGGTCATGATGATGACGCCGGAAATCGGCGCCAGCAGACTTCCCATTCCCCCGACAATGACCATGATGATCATCAGGCAGGATTCATCCAGCCGGAAACTGGAGGGTGTAATCGTGGTCTGATATACCGCCAGGTAGCTGCCCGCAAGGCCCGCATAAAACGAGCCGATGCTGAAGGCCAGGATCTTATAAGCCGGCGCGTTGATGCCCATTACCGAAGCCGCCAGTTCGTCTTCCCGGATGGCCACGAATGCCCGGCCGAACCTGGACAGGGTCAGTAGCGCCACGCTCAGGTAGGTGAACCCGACCAGAATGAGCCCCAGGTAATAAAAATCCGTTTCACTGCGGATCGTCCATGCGAAAAGTTTGGGGATCGGGATGCCCACGATGCCCATGGCGCCGCCCGTAAACGGGATCCACGCCTGAGCGATCAAACGGAAGATCTCTCCGAAAGCAATGGTTAACAGGCAGAAATAATCGCCCCGCACCTTTCGGGTGGGAACTCCCAGAAGCATGCCGAAAATCAGAGCCAGCAGGCCGGAAATGACAAGGGCCGGCAGAAAGGAGAATCCGTATCGGGTCATGAGAATGGCCGTGGCATACCCGCCGATACCGTAGAATGCGGCATGGCCCAGGGACAGAAGCCCGGTATACCCCAGAATCAGGTTCAGGCCCATGCACAGGACCGTATAAATGAGGATCAGGTTGACAATCCCCATGTAATAGGCGTTTTCAATGACAAGGGGCAAGGCGGCAAGCCCGATAATCCCGGCAACATGAAGCAGAACATTGCGCATTGCGCCTGATTTTATGCTGATCTTTGGCAACCTTTCTCCTTTTCCGCCTACACCTTTCCGGAATCCGCATTGCCCAGTATTCCGGTCGGCCGGATGAGCAGGATGCTGATCAGGATCAGAAAGGTGATCGGATCTTTATATGAGCTGGATACATAGACGCTGATCAGATTTTCCGACAGCCCCAGAATCATGCCGCCGATCAGCGCACCGCCCAGGCTGCCGATACCGCCGATGACCGCCGCG
>AMWB02130442.1_pt2 | contig 29032 bp, 20 predicted proteins | sample 200311 | NCBI WGS metagenome assembly AMWB02 (sample SAMN02737377, study PRJNA173069) | bioreactor metagenome | biome: anode biofilm in microbial fuel cells | place: USA: California | collected 2010-12-16
CGGCAGCGTCGAGGTCGTCAGCGTGAGGGGCGTGCCATCGGCATCGCTCGCCGAGACACCAAAGTTCAGATTTGCACCCTCAGCCACCGAACGGGGGCCGATCGTCGCAAGCACAGGAAGCTGATTTACGTTATCTACCGTGATCACGACCTGTTCGCTGTCGATATCGGTTGTTACGATGTCCGACGCGTAGAAGGTCACGGTAATGGCTCCCGCCTGTGTAAAATCAGGCGAGAAGCTGAATGATCCGGTTCCATCGCCGTTGTCGGCAAACGTGGCGTTAGAAGGCAGGGTAGAGGTCGAAAGGGTCGGTATCGTAGCATCGGCATCTGTCGCCGTGACGCCAAACGCCAGCGTCCCCCCTTCATTGATGCTGCGCGGTCCGATTGGATCCAGCACCGGCGGCGCGGTCTGCGCCCCGGCCACCGAGGCCAGGACCATCAGCAGTCCTATCGCGAGAAGCAGTCTTATAGTCATGCCAACCATCCTTCTCAACCACTCACTTCAGGAAGAGCATCTTCCGGGTTTGGCTCTCTGACCCAACGGTCAGACGATACAGATACACGCCGGTGGCCACCCGTTGCCCGGAATTTGCGGTGGCGTCCCATTCCACTTCGTGCTCGCCGGCGCCCATTGGTCCGTCAACGAGCGATTTCACCTTTTGCCCCAGGATATTGAAGATATCCAGGTTCACCTGCGATTGCCCGCTCCCCGCCACGTAGAACTGAATCGTGGTCGTCGGGTTGAACGGGTTCGGGTAATTCTGGCTCAGCATGAACGTTCCCGGCAACTCCGGGTCCACCCCGGCCACCAGCACTTCGCCTGCCGTTGCGGTCGACATCAGCGCCTGGGTCAGCCGGAGCTGGTTTTTGTCTCCTGCTTTTATATCGGTACGAGCCGTCATCGGTACATTGACCAAATCGGCCGTTCCCACCTGCATCAGCTCGCCGCTCTTGAACGGGGCCATGTGATACAGGACTATTTTCATCTTGCCCACCCCGTCGTCACGGTACTGGAGCATGAAATTGCCGTTGTCGGCGGTCCGGGTCGGGACCCCCAGATCGACCGCCGCCGGGTCATAGCGGAGTTCCAGCTGAACCCCTGCGACCTGCTCCGGCAACTCCGACTTCACGGTCAGCACGTCGCTCCCGCCCACCGACATGTCGGCGTACGCCAGCGAGACAATCGCCTCTTCGTTCGGGTTCGGTATCTGAGGCGCCGGGCTGATCGGTATCCCGTAAATCAGGTTGACATCGCCGACCAGGTCGAAGACGTCAATGCTCAGGTCCGTAATCACGTCACTGGCATCGAACTGCCGCGACGTGAAATTGAACCCGCCGATGATATTACCCACGATGCTCACCGGGTCCGCCACGTCGATAATCTGGTCGAGGTTGACATCCCCTCGCCGGTCTACATACACGATACCCGAGTCCGTCACCAACTCCACGGAGCCCACGTTCGGGTTCGGATTAATCGACTCCCGGCCACCGGTCATTCTCATCCGTGCATTCTCCCAGGAAACGGCATTGGAATCGATCGTCACCACCACGAACATCACCGCCGTGGGATTCAGCGAATCCGCCGTATCCTGTTCCAGCACCGGCTCGTTATTCAACCCGAAAGTCACCACCCGGATATCGCCCGGGGTTTCACCGATGTTGTCATAAACGACATACTCCGGAATACGCCCGCTCGGCACCACCGAGTCCACCGTCAGAATCGTCCGCGGATAGTTCAGGTCGAACTGGATACCGTACACCGTCTTGGCGCTGATCAGGTTTACCGGGAAATAGACCCCCGACTTCCCCGGCAGTCCACCCACCGGCCGTTGCCCCTCCACTGAGGTGGAAAACAGCCGGTCAAATTGCAACTGCTGCACTACGATGGTGACGGTCAACGTCCCGGTGTTGTTCTGCGGATCGGTCGCCCGGAACTGAACCTGAAACGTCCCCACTTGGCTCGTGCTTGGCACCCAACTGAACACGCTGCTGACGGAGTTGAGATTAGTCGCCGAGGGGAATGATGCCCCCAGCGGCATCGTCGAGGCATTCGCCGACAACGTGATCGCCCCTCCTTCCGCATCGGTTGCCGTCACCGTAAACGACACCGTTTCGCCGGCATACAGACTGTAGACCGTTTGGGCCGAACTCAGAACCGGTGCCTGTGTCGGTTGAATCCCCCCCACGGTCACGGTGACCGTGGCCGTGTCCGCCAGCGTCTGATTGGTGGCTATTGCCCGGAAGGTGCTCGTAACAGTCAGATTTCCGCTTGAAATGAAACCGCTTGCTGTCGTCGTCGTCGTCACGTCCGTACCGGCCGTCATATTCCTAATCACGATTGATTGGGCGTTTTCCGATCCCCAGATCAGCGTTGCCGCCTGCCCGCTGGAAACGGACGTCGGGCTCGCCTGAAGCGTCACGCTCGGCTGCAGCACCTGGGGCGTCGTATCGACAATGAAGAACGTATTCGTGAATGTCGGATACACCGTGGCCGAGTAGGTCGTGTCCTGATACAACCAGGCCTGCGCCTCCTGTGTCGTGTTGCAGCCGACCAGGATCGGCACTCCGGCGCTGTCGGTGTAGATCTCCTCCTCGAAGAAGGTAATGGCCGCCGTATCCCACTGCTGGGCGGTGCTCTTCACTCTGAACTTCAGCTTGAAAATCACGTCATCGCCCGGGGTGATGGAGTCAAGAGCCACAAACGGCGAGTCATTGATGAATCGATACGTGAACAGGCAGTTCATGACGTCGCCGCGCGTGATACCACTCTCCTGATAGAAGAACGCGCTGAAGGCCGTAATGGTATCAACATAGGGCTGCCCGAATTCGTCTTCAGCCAGGGAATCCTTCAGAAACCGTGGGCTGGTGATGATCGACTGAATCGATGTCGCGTCGTTGGGATCGACTACCGGCGTCAGAATCGTCGTGTCGAACTGAATCAACATGCGAAAACCAACGATATTGGAATCGTTTTTCACTCGCACACCGGCATATACGATGCTGTCCGGGGCTCCCCGGAACACAGGCACTCGCACCTGATCGATGGTCGACCGCGAGATATCTTCACACGCTATCCGCTGCTGCGCTCGCAGTTCCCCCGTCAGCGCCCCAAGCAGCACCAGGCACAGGAGAGCCAGCTTGACTAATCTCATAGCTACCTCGATATGTTCAGAATACACTTTTTTCATACTCAAATTCCCACCACGCCTCTATTTCACCAGCAACATCTTTCGTCCATAGGCCCCGGCCGTCGTCGCCAGGCGGTACAGGTACACGCCCGAGCCAACGAGACTCCCCTGATCGTCCCGGCCATCCCAAACCACTTCGTGCCGCCCGGCCGAAAAGTCGCCATCCGCCAGTTGCCGCACGGTCCGCCCCAGCACGTCGTACACCACCAGGGTCACCCGCCCAGCCTCCGGCAGCGAGAAGCTGATCCGCGTCTCCGGATTGAACGGGTTCGGATAATTCTGATCCAGCTCGTACACTCCCGGCAGCGTTCCCGGCGTTCCCTCCAGCGTCACCGTCGCCATCGCGCCGGCCGCATCGGACATCTGCATCCCGGCGATCTCCGGCTCCTCAAGCCCCTCGATCGCCAGCACCCCCTCGTCCCCCGCCGGCATGGTCTTGCCATCCATGCTGTAAATGAGCACGCGGGTCACGCCGTTTTCTTCGCGCGCTTCCACCGCCATATCGAGAGCGGGGCCCAGCGGCTCAATCCGGTCCGCCGTCCCGGCAAACTCGAAATACAGCGCCCCCACCTCAAATTCGGCCCGGTACCCCACCACCACGCGCTGGTCATCCGCCGTGCTGGTGAGCAGCGCCGACCGCGCAGCCCCCTCCGCCGCTTTCCCTGAGGCCCCCACGATCGTCGTGATCAGTCTGACCAGGTCGGCGACCGTCGCCGCGTACCCGTCCAGATTCACGTCCGAATTGGCGTACTGCAGGGCGTTGAACGGGTGCCCGGCCGGACTCAGGAAGTAATTCGTGAAATACACCGCGTCGGCGATCTCGAACGCCAGACCGTTCAAATTGATATCACCGATACGGATGAGGCCGATGCTGTTGATCTGCACGACCCCATCCGTGTAGGTGATACTGGTCTGCGGTATTTTGGTCCCGACACTGTCCTTCAGCGTATTGTCGTTGTTGGTCGGCGCGTCCAGGAACATGAACCGCACCGCCAGCGACATTCCCGAATAGTCCACCGAACTCGACACCTTGAACGCCATCGTCGAAATCGCCCCGCTCCCCGCCGCCATCGGCGTCCCCACACCGCTCGCGCCCGCGTTTCCGACTATTCTCAAATACCCCGGCTGGCCGCCAGCCATCTCGGTCACGGTGTAGGATCCAAAGTAATCAGCCCGCGTCCCCTCTTTCGAGGCCGAGGTAAACGTCAACACCGCCGGGTCGTAATACACCAGCAGATTGAAACCGGTCACCGGCAACTCGTTGTGCAGCGAAACCGCCATCGTCACCGTCTGACCCAGATCAACCCGTTCGGTGTCGATCGCCAGACTATACAACTCCGCCTTCGTCACCTGTATCTGCACCCGCGCCGTATCTGCCAACCCACCCGGATCGACCGCCACAAAATCCACCGTCATCGTGCCGCTGTCCGTTATCGCCGGCGTCCAACTGAAGACCGCCGGATTGCTCCCCACCAGCGTCGAACCACTCGGCTGCCCCACCATCTGCCACGTCACCGCCTCGAAATCCGGCTCGTACATGCTCACGCCGAAACTCAGCGGCTGCCCCGCCGTCACCGACACCGTCGAGGGCGCCGTCACGACCGGGTTTCTGTTCTTATTGGTCACCGTCACCTGAATTGTCCGATCCACCGATACCAGCCCGTCACTCGCCCGAAACAGCACCGAGAACGGCGAGCCGGCCGATGAATTGAGCCCCACGTAATCCGGAACCCAGGTTACCGTGCCGCTGCCGTTCGACCCGGCCGTAAAGACCGCACCCGCCGGCTTGGTCACACACGTGACCGTCAGGGCATCCAGATCAGGATCCGAGGCCTGCACCGTCAGCTTCAGACTGTCCCCCTCCGCCACAACCGGGTTCGCGACCGGCGCAAACTCCGGCGCGCGGTTGGTCGGAATCACCACCACCTTCCCCGCCCGAAACGCCGGACGAATACTCGCCGACTGGGTCGCCTCGGTAAGCAACAGCTCCCCTGCCGGGGCCAGAAACGACGAGTCGATGGCCAACACCTCGCCCGGTACCGCCGCTGCGGACACCGTGAACTGGAGCGTGAAAATCATCCCGTCCCCCGCCGCCAGGGCCGCTTCCTGCAACCGCAGAAACGTCACGACGAAATGGCCGTTGATCGAGGGCACGCTGGCTGGGTTGATCATCTTGGACTGGATATATTCACACCGCGACCCGGAAAAACTGATCGCCGTCAGTGAGAGCATGGCCGGATCATAAATCAGCGGGACCGACACCGAAGACAATGGCTCATCGTTCCGCAGATTCACTGCGACTGAAACCTGCTGTCCCGGATACGCCTTGATCGAATCAAGATACACGGTGTCGACCGCACCAAAGTTGTCCGTTTGGGCAAACAGCTGGCCGCCAACAAGTACCAGAGACACGATGAGTAAAACTACGCCACAATACTTCATAATCCCCAACGCAGGCCCTATCTCACGGCATACGTCGACCACTGGTCGAGCAAGATTCGGACCAGAACACCTCTATTGTTCAACCATTAGACACCTGTATCCTTGGTGCCAAAACGGTCGTCAATCAGTCTGCCCTAATCTTCTCTCAAGTCCCTGTAAGGAGAAGCTACCTAAGGGCTTAGCGGCTACACGCCGTCATTCATCCAGTCAGTAGCAGTGGGGCGGTATCGCCTCTCTTTGCAAAAAAGGGCTGTGAGGTATTGCAAGGTGGGGAACGCCTGGTGAAGCTGACTCCGCAATCGTGCGCAACTCCGCAACACGCTGCGCATCTGGCCTCTTTTTATCAAAGCAAATCCGGCTTAAGCTATTGTCGCTAAAAACGATAATCTTCTCTTGGGGTATCCGTCCCAGCTCGTTTGTCATGACGTCAATCGCCTGCCGGTTCTCTCTACCGATTCTTCTGTTCATTCAATCGTTATCGTAACGCTCGATACACTCTCCTCAAAATCTAACCCCCGGAAAGGCACGTGGCCTTTCCGGGGTAGCATGAAGCTATGCCGCGAAGCTTACTTCACGAGCATCATCTTCTTGGTAGCGGAGAAGTTGCCAGCGTTCAGGGTGTAGAAGTACACGCCCGAGCTGAGGTTGGAAGCGTCAATCGTCTGATTGACCACGCCAGCCTCGGCAGCACCAGCAAACGTCGCCACTTCCTGGCCGATCACGTTGTAGACCTTCAGAGTCCAGTTGGAGGCAACCGGCAGGCTGAAGGATACGGTCGTGGTCGGGTTGAACGGGTTCGGATAGTTCTGGTTCAGACCGAAGTTGCTCGGGAGCTCCTTCGCCACAACCATGTTACCATCAGCCGTCGCCAGCTCGATGGAGACCACGTTGCCCGGAACCGTCACGAACGCGCCAGTGAACGACTCGGTGACGTTCACGCCCTCGAACGGCGGGTACACCAAGATCTTGGTGTTCGTGCCGTCGAACGCATAATCCATCTTCATGTTGTTGGCCAACAGGGTCGGCGTCACATTGCCTTCGGCAACGATAAACGCAGCGCCCATCGAACCGTCAACAGAGACCACACCGTTGTCAACCGTGAAGGTCGAGGCAACCGGAGCGATCTTGGCATACGGCTGAGCGTCGCCAACGATGACGCGAATCAAGTAGACCAGGTCAGCCACGGACAGCACGATACCGTCAGCGTTGACGTCGGTCGCAGCGATCTGACCATTCACGTTAACCGTGAAGGCAGCCAGACCCTTGATGAAGTAGTTGGTGAAGTTGACGGCGTCGGCGATTTCGTTCGACAGGCCGTTCAGGTTGATGTCACCGCGGGCGTCGATGGAGTCGGCGCAAACGATGTCAATACCACCGTTGATGAAGTCGATCGCACGAATCGGCGGGGTCTTGCCCGGGCCCGGATCGGTGACGCAGACGTCCTGCGCGCCGAGGTAGGTCGGGAAACCAACGAGCGGATTCGCAATGTTCACCAGGGTGTTCTCGAAATCAGCCACGGAGCAGCTGATGTACAGCTCGTCACCGTCGGTGTTCGAGATGGTGTTGTCGGTGCAATCCAGCCAGAAGAACCGAATCGGCACATACTGGCATTCCAGCGTACGGTCGTTGCTGACCAGGAAGTTCAGATTGAACAGAACCGCCGGGGTCACAGGCAGGAAGCAAGCCGGATGGTTCGGACCATTGTTGGTCTCGGCCATACCGACCACACGGATCAGGCCACTCGGGCAGCCGCCGGTGCAATTGCCATCAGCGCCGTAACGATAGGTGAAATACTCCCAGCCGCAACCAGCCGGACCGAAAGCGGCGCCGAGCGTGGCGTTCTGGAAGGAGAGAGCGGAGTTGTCATAGGCGATCAAAACGTTGAAACCGCCGAACCCTTCATCCGGGTTGCCGCGAAGCAGGGTCACCGGAACCGTCCAGTAACCACCCTGAATGACATTGTGCTCTTTCGCAATCTGCAGGCCATACGGGCAGCCCACGATCACGTTGAGATAGAACTCACAAGTAGTCGACAGGTTACCGTCGGTCACCTGTACGACCACGAGATAGTTGTTCGGGTCGGTGATCGGATCGGCAGTGATAACACCAGTGACCGGGTCGATCGCAATCGTGCCAACCATCGGCGGGGTCACGGAAACGATCGAATAGGTCAGCGGGTCGTTGCAGGCGTCGGCGCCAACAGCGGCTTCCTCAAAATGACCACCAGTCGAGATCAGAGCGTCAGCCGGACACACGAGTGTCGGGGCTTCGTTCGTCACTTCGATGTTGACCGTGCACGGATTGCCTTCACCGAACGCGTCGGCAATGCCAACCACCAAAGTGATCGACGTGCCCACGTCAGCCAGCGTAGCGCCGTTCCAGCTCCACACGCCAGTGGCGGAGTTGATGGAACCAGGGCCGGAAATGAGCGAATAGATGATTGCATCCGGACCATCCGGAGGCGGGGTCGGATCTTCACCCTCGAAGGTAAACGTGAGCGTCGTGCAGTGGCTGCCCGAAATGGTCACCGGGCAGTTCGTGAACTGCGGCGGCTCGTTCGGAACGTCATAAATGTCGTAGCAGTACGGACCGCCCCAGGCCGGGAACGCGTTGATGCCCGTGGCCGCCCACTTCCACGTGCCACCCGGACGGAACCAGGCGGAGTCGATGCAGACGTTCAGGCCGTTTTCGGCCGCGTCGAACTGACCGATCTTGACTCCATACGGCACGCCGTTGAAATTGTTCGGCATACCAAGGCCGCTGATCTTAGCGCCAATGATGCCGACCGTGTCGCGGCTGGTACCGATAAACACGTTCATGGCGAAGTTCAGGTCCCAGTTGGAACGCGGAATCGCGCCGACAAGCGTGTCACCCGCCACCGGGCCACTCCACGTGGCGCCGTCGGGCGAGTAGATTTCATAGCCGTTGGAAATGTTGACGTTCGCCCCGGTCGCGTTAACGTAGCGCAGCTTGAAAGTAATGTCCGCACCGGTTTTCACCGTGTTGACGTCATACTTTCCAACCACATCGTCTACCGATATGGCGTTCTGCGCATACGAGAGCCCGAAAGAAAGAACGAGCACTGAAAAGAGAGCAACTAAAAATGAAATGCGCTTCATTTTTGTCTCCTATGTAGTTCATTACCAAATTAGCGAGTTGCTACGTCCGACAAAATCTTACTTAACTTACCCCTCAATTCCATTCTGCCTGACCCGAACGAGAGCCAATCAATCCTGGCCGACAAAACAGGAATAGTGGATTTCGCCAAACGTTCTTTCTTTGAGCGCGTGTAATGATACCTCTTCTAAGCGTCCTCCTTTCCAGCTAATGAAAGTTTACCTATTCGTGGCCCCGGATCCGCCCGGGGCCGTTTATCCTGTTTCTTTACTCTTCGTTTCTCAAACTATCGCGACTCCGTGTTCAGACCGCTTGCGAGGCAGGTTATTTCCTCGTTAGGCCGGTCCCGCCACGGGCAGTTCTTTCATCACCCTATGGACACTGCGGCAAATCCACACTGAAGAACAGGAAGTCGATCAGCCGCTGCAGGTCGGAAATATCCACCTCCCCGGCCGGACTCCCGTCCACGTTAACCTCGTCCAGACATTCGCTCACCGACCCGCTGAAGAACAGGAAATCAATGATCGCCGCCAGATCGGAAATATCCGTCAGGTCCTGGCTGTCCCCGTCGACGTTCCCGGTAGACGAGATGCAGCAGCCCTCAAGCACGGTCAGGGAACCATCCACCAGGATCACCTTGGTGGTGTCCAGCACCGCTACCGTATCGATTTCATAGGATTGGGAATCACAGGGAGGGAAGGTCACCTTGCGCATATCCACGCAGGTCTGACCGATATACTGGAAGCAGCGCCAGCAGACCGTATCCGGACGGTACTCGTACGTGATCCCGATCGATGCTCCGCTCGGCTTGGAGAAACTGAATTTGTCCATAAAGTCATGCTGGATATAGATCCGGACCGTCCGATCCTGCATGGTGTCCGGCACGTGGAGCACGTCGGCATACAACGTGAACAGCTTGCCCCCCGTCTGCGGCGGCCGCGGCGGCGTGGTCGGACCACCCAGCTGATTGGCCAGCCCCGTCACCAGAAGGTCGCTCCCCAGACCGGACAACGACCGTGTCGTCACATATTCCCAGCCCCGGATCAGCGAACCCACCGTGTCGATATTACCGATCTGGGCCTCCACCGTGTCGATTACCCGCCACTTGGTGACGTTGGAATCGGCCGGTACGGCCACCGAGTCGATGCAGTTCGGACCGCTCCAGGTCTTGCAGTGCCACCACGTGGTGTCGACCACCGTGTCCAGGTCGGTCTGGAATTTGATGATGTCCGGACGGTTCAACTGCAGCCAAACCGTGAACCCGGCTATGGTGTCCACATAGTTGTCCATGTAGACCGAAATGTGAGAGTTCAATTGCCCCGAATGACCAACCGTGTCGCTGACGGTCACGACTAATTGCGGAACTGCCTGGACCCCGGGAGCGGCGGCCATGAAGCCGGCCAGCAAGATCAGAACCGTTAGCAGTGCGCTCGGCCGTCCGGCAAGACGGCGACAGGACATGCCTGCCTTGTTCCCCACGTTGCTGAGTACCATTCCTTAGCTTTCTCCTTACAAAACGTGCCCGTAGCACACCCTCTCTGGCGTCACCTGCCGGATTAACCGGACTGGTTCCGCCAATGAAGGTCGCCTTCTCAGGCCCTGGCTATGTCAGTTTCGTTAGCAGTAGTGCGTTTGTAAGTAACCTGTTTGTAGCCTTTCGAATCGCCCCCACGAACGATTCAAAAAGGAGTACCAACAATGACAGTTCAGCTTCGGAAGTTGCCGGCTCCTACTAAGCCGTGAGCAAGTGTGTTACAATACTGTGGAATCGTCACCTATCATCCGAGGACGAATATACGGCCGACCTGCCCTCTTGTCAACACAAAAAAGCCGATCACACACACTTTTTGGCTTCTGGAGCCGGATTAGGGAATGATCGCCTCACCTCGCATCGCGCCTGCGCTGCGAATGAACAGCCGGACCACTACTCCCTTGCTTCTCCTGTCACGCACATGCTGTTCGACAGCCATGCCCCTGACACCGCTGTCGTCTCTCCCTATTTCGACATTCTCCCCCGTCGCTTGACCCGCCCGCGACCCCTCGTGCCGGCCCGGAGCACACAGCCGTGCTCCGGGAGCACGGGCCGCCTGGTCGGGAGCACCATTCCCGGCCGCCCGCCCCGGCCCCGTCACCTGAACGCCCGCCAATTAGAGGTTGACGGCCGCTTCATCAACCGGCAGATTGACCACCAAGACCACCAACCCCGAACAGGATCAAGAGGCGAAGCGATATGGCCAGACTCTCTCGACAGACCCGCGAAAACATCAAGATCGGGGCCGTGCTTGCCCTGGCCGCCCTCCTGCTGTTTCTTTTCGTGATCTACCCGTTGAATCGCAGCAAGGCCCTCATGATCCGCTCCGATTTCGACCAGTTTACTCTCGATACCCTTCCCCCCAACATGCCGTCCCCGTTCGCCGAGGCCGGCCTGCTGGTCGATACGTCCCGCCTCGAATCTGATGGGCTCACCCGGCTGGCCTGCCTGTACCTGCGCGCCGCCAGCCCCCTTTCAACCGTACGCGGAACCGTGATCGTGATTCCCGACGACCGCCAGACGCGCGACGCCGTCCTGTCGCTGGCTCGCCTGTTGACAGACTCCGGCTTTGTCGTGATCACCTACGACCAGCGCGCTTCGGGGCGTTCCAGTGGCGCCTACCATGGCGGCGGCGAACTGGAGGCCCTCGATCTGGAAGCCGTTATCGCCGATTTCGAACTTCACAACCGCATCCCCCATCCCCTCATCGTGGTCGGCTTCGCCGCCGGGGCCGATGCCGCCCTGCTGGCCCGCCCGGAGGGACGAAAAATCGACGGCATCGTGGCGGTCAATCCTCACCTGACCACCGATAACCTGCTCGACCGGCTGTTTGCTCAGCACGGCACCTACTGGTTCCCCTTCCGCGCCACCGTCTTCTGGTGGTGGTACAATATCCGCTCGTCGAGCGCCGCCTCGTACCGAGAGCTCGATGCCCTCACCGCCGTTCCATCCCAAACCGTACTCCTGATTGATCCGACCCACACCCAGGATCCCGCAGTGCTGAAACTCGCGGCCGCCTCGGGTCAGGAACTTCTTAGCGTGCGGCCCGTTACGGCCTCTGATAGCGATGTAATGACTGGTGTGCTGTCGCTGCTTGCACCCAAACCATGACGAGAACGCGCAAGACCGCTGGCTGATATGTCCTCGACCCGAACCCGATGCGAAACCGTTCCCTTCGCGGCCTACTTCCTGTTTTTCCTTACCCTGCTGGCCCCACTGCATGCCCTGGACCATACTCCCCACGTCTGGTCAATCCAGAGTCACCTGGAGGACTCGGACCATCACTGCGGCACTTGGTCGCACAACCAGGACCTGTGCCAGATTTGCAAGTCTTCCGGCCAGCCGGGCTTCTGCCCCATGCTCGTCCGGATCAGTGCGCCGCATACCCCCTGCCGCCCCGTCTATTCCGTCAATTCGCTCCCGATCGAGGGGCTTCGTCTCGATGCCACCTCCGGCCGCTCCCCTCCTGTAGTCTGACCAAAACGCTGATCTAGCTACTACATCTGAATTTTCAGAAGCGGCTGCCTGTGATGCCCCGGTTTGTCCGGAAGAGCATCGCCGCAGTCTTTGGAGGATTTGAATGAAATCTATTCTGCTGCTTGCACTTATGGCTCTGACCGTGAGGCCCTGCCTGGCCCTGGTCCAGCCCGATATCTCGGCCATCGGCGATTTCCGCGCCAATACCGGCAACTGGAAGAACCTCGATGGCGCCAAGACCGCTACCAACGGCAACCTGAACATGGGATTTGAGGAATTGGAGATCGCCTTCTCCGGCTACCTGAACCCCTACGCCAAAGGGGACGTCGTCGTGGCCACCCCCGGCGAGGGACTCGATCTGGAAGAGGCCTTCATCACCTTCACCCGCGGCCTGCCGCTCAAGAGTCAATTGCGCGTCGGCCAGTTCCTGGTCGACTTCGGGCGCCTGAACAGCTCACACGCCCACACCTTCAGCTTCATCGACCGCCCCATGGCTCACCAGGTCTACTTCGGTGAAGAGGGGTTCAAGGACCAGGGGGCCAATCTGAGCCTGCTCTTGCCTACCGGATTCTACTCCAAACTCTCTATTAATGTACTGAAAGGGGACTTTTTTGGCGAAGACCGCAATTCGGTCAAACCGGCCTTCAGTTCCCGGCTCAGTCTCTTCCTGCCAGTTGGCCAAAAAGGGAACCTTGATGCCGGCCTCTCCGGCCTGACCGGCATCTACTCCGGTTCCTCTGAGGACCAGCCCCGCAACCTGCGCACCCTGATGTGGGCGTTCGACGCCAAGTACAAGATCAAGTGGTCCGACTACCAATCCCTGACCCTCCAGGGGGAACTGATCGGCAGCCGGAGGGACACCCTGCGCGAGGACCTGTCGGCCGGACGGGTTGCCACTTGGAGCGGCTTCGGGTCGCTGGACTTCCGGTTCCACAAGCGATACAACGCCGGTCTCCTGTTTGACTATGCTCCCGGCCTTTTCGATGGCTTCGCCGAGCGTAATGGTCAGGAGATCCCCGAGGAACTCGATAACACCCCCCGCGCTCCTTTCGATCCGAAGAACCACACCACTGGAATAACCGTTTTCACCGGCTTCTCGCTTCTCGAGGAAACCACCCTCATTCGGCTGGCGTGCCAGTACCTCTCCTACAGCATTTCCGACCCGACCCGGCTGGCCAATGTCGACCTGCGCTCCAAACCGGAGGAATGGACCGTCCAGCTGCAGTTGATCTGGTCCCTGGGCCCCCACAAACCACACGAGTTCTAACAGAATGCGAGGATACAAATGAGAAAACTGATCTTCTGCGCCCTGATACTCCTTGTCGGCGCCGTCACGCCCGGCTGGGCCAAAGTGAAAGTCGTCACTTCCAGCACCGATTTGGCGGCCATCACCCGTGAAGTGGGTGGCGACCTGGTCGAAGTCACCTCCATTGGCTCCGGCAAGGCCAATCTCCATTTCGTCGAACTCCTCCCCAGCTATATGCTTCAGGTCTCCAAAGCCACTATCTACTTCAAGATCGGCCTTTCTATGGACCTGTGGGCCAATGGCATCATCGATGGCTCCCGTAACGGCAAGCTGGTGGTTATCGACTGCTCCAAAGGAATCGCCGTCCTCGAAAAGCCGACCGGTCGGGTCGATGCCTCGATGGGGGACGTTCACCCCGATGGCAACCCGCACTATTGGCTCGATCCCCGCAACGGCAAGGTCATGGCCGACAACATCCTGGAGGGACTCGCCCAAGTCGACCCGGCCAACCTTGCTGCGTACCGCGCCAACCGTGACTCCTTTGTCTCGCGCCTCGATCAGAAGTGGCTCGATTGGTCAACCCGCGCCGCCTCCCTCAAAGGAACCCCCCTCGTCTCCTACCACAGTTCCTTTGTCTACCTCGCCGCCGCCTTCGGCCTCGAAACCGTCGGCTATATCGAACCCAAACCCGGCATTGAACCAACGGCCTCACACACCGCCGAACTGATCGACATCATCAAAGAACGCGGCATCAGGGTGATCCTCCGGGAGCCGTACTTTTCCTCCCGGGCTCCCGATGCGATCGCCAAGGCCACCGGAGCGGTCGTCCTCACGGCCCCAACTTCTGTCGGAGGGGCCGAGGGCGCCGATGATTACTTCCGTCTGTTCGATACCCTATTGGATCAACTGACCCGGAACGCCACGGTGAACCCATGATCGAGCTGCTACAGCAGCCATTCGTACTGATCGGCCTGCTGGTCAGTCTGGTGCTGGCCGGCATCCATGCCTATCTCGGTTTTCACGTGGTGAGCCGGGGCGTCATCTTCGTGGACCTCTCGCTCGCCCAGGCCGCGGCCTTCGGCTATGTCGTGGCCATCTTCCTGGGCTTCGACATGCACACGACCGGCTCGTACTTCATCGCCCTCAGCTTCACTATGCTGGGGGCGCTCTTCGTCTCAGTCAGCCGTATGAAGGATGATCTCGTCCCGCACGAGGCGTTCATCGGGATCATCTACGCCGGCTTCGCCGCCCTCTCCATCCTGTTTCTGGCCCATCATGCCGAGGGTATGGAACTGGTCCAGGAGATCGCCAACGGCTCCATCCTGACCTGCACCACCCGGGAGCTCATCACCATCACGCTCCTCTACGCCGGAGTCGGTCTCGTTCACTTCCTCTTTCGCGACCAGTTCTTCCGCATCTCCGAAAACCGGGCCGCGGCGGCGGCCTCGGGCCTCAACGTGACCCTCTGGGACTTCCTGTTCTATGCCACCTTCGGCCTCGTCGTAACTTCATCCGTTCACATCGCGGGCGTCCTGCTGGTCTTCTCATTACTGGTGATTCCGCCCGTCATTGCCCTCTTTTTCGCAGCCACCAAGGGGAGGCGCCTCGCCATCGGCTGGTCGATCGCCGTGTTGGGCGCCGTTGTCGGAATTCTCGCCTCTCTTAAACTGGATCTTCCCACCGGCCCCTCCATCATGATCAGCCTGATCGCCCTCCTTGCGCTGGCCGCAATTCTCCGCCGGATTAGGAGGCGAGCCGGCGTCTGACCCTTGTGCCGGCCGCGGGAGATTGTATATTCAGGCCAAACCGGCGGCGCGTCGATTTCACGCCGCCACATCCTGACGGAGTTGGAGTACATGAGCGCTATCGCCATACGTGACAAAGTGTTCTGGGTCGGCGTCAAAGACCCGGAACTCAGGATATTCGACATTATCATGCCGACCGAACACGGCACCACCTACAACGCCTATCTCATACAAGGGGAAAAGACCGCCCTCATTGACACCGTCAAAAAGCAGTTCTCCGATGAGTATTTCGCCAATATCGAAGCCGTGACCCCGCTCGGTTCCATCGATTACCTCGTGGTCAATCACACCGAGCCGGATCACGCCGGCGCCATCCTGGAACTCCTGAACCGGAACCCTCGCCTCAAAATCTACTGCTCCGGCGCCGCCGTCCCCTTCGTCAAAGCCTCGATCAATAGAGATGCCGACATCACCGCCGTCAAAGATGACCAGGTGCTCGACCTGGGTGGCCGAAAGCTGATCTTCAAAATCGCCCCCTACATGCACTGGCCCGACACCATGATGGAGTATCTGCCGGAGGAGAAGATCCTCTTCTCCTGCGATGCCTTCGCCGCCCACCTTGTCGGCGACTCCCTCTATTCCGATGAGCAGACCCATAACCTCGGCCACGAATTCCGCTACTACTATGATTGCATCATGCGCCCCATGGCCGGTTATATCCGGCGTAATCTGCCCAAACTTGACAACCTTGACATCGAACTGATCGCCACCTCGCACGGCCCCATTCTCCGCTCCAACCCCCGCCAATGGATCGACCTCTACAAGGAGTGGACCGCCGACCGGACGGCCGGCGCCGAACGGGTCACTGTCTTCTATGCCTCCAACTACGGCAACACCAAACAACTGGCCGATACCCTGGCCGACGAGCTCGAGAATCTGAAATTCGAGGTCCACCTGATCGATCTCACCGAGGTCGAGGAAAAACTGGCCCGCGACCTGATCGAAGCCAGCATCGCCGTGGTCATCGGCACTCCCACCTTCAATGGTGATGCCCCCAAACCGGTATGGGATCTGGTAGGGCTGTTTTCCTCCGTCTACGCACTCGGGAAGAAAGCCGCCGTCATTGGCTCCTATGGCTGGGGTGGCGAAGGGACGAAGCTCGTGCACGATCGACTGGCCGGCATGAAACTCAAGCTCTACGGTGAACCGTACCGAGCCCGACTGGTCCCTTCCGAAGAGGAATTCACTTCCCTGCGTCAGTACGCGGCCGGATTCGCAGCCTTCGTTAGAAACTGATGCCTCAGCGGCAAGACAGCGCCGTCGGTCACTCCCCCGGCCGACGGCGGTGCCCCCTTACGTCTCCAGCACCCATCGGTACCCCTCCAGCAAGGCAGCAAACGAACGCTCCCAACTGAATTGCCGCGCCCGCTCGGTCCCCCGTCTGATCAGCGCCTCACGGAATCCGTTCTCTTCCTCCAGCCGCTCCAGCCACACCTGGCTCTCCTGTGGTCGTGATGGATCAACCAGCAGCGCCCCGTCCCCCGCCACCTCCAGGCACGAGGTTCCGTTCGCGGTGATCACCGGCGATCCATGCGCCATCCCCTCCAGCACCGGCAGCCCGAATCCTTCTTCCCACGATGGCTGCAGCGTCGCTACCGCGTTTCGGTACAGAGCGCTCAGTTCCTCCGAGGACACCCGTTGTAGGCATATGAGTCGCTCCGAGGGAAACCGTGACAATGTCCTCCCGGCTATTCCCTCATACCCAAATCCCGGTTCCCCCACTAAGATTAGTGAGAGAGAGCCCAGCGGCCTCACCGCCTCGACGACATGCTCGAGGTTCTTCCGGTTCTCGATTCTCCCCACGAACAACACGTATCGACGGCGGATCGCGGCCTGCACATCGGGCCCGATCTTCAACGCAGTACCCTCCTCCGGCAGCACTACGCCCAGGGGGACCGTCCGACACCGCAACTCGTCAGCGACCCCAAGGGAGAGCAGTTGTGTGCGTGTCCAATCGCTGTCTGTAACCACCAGGTCGGCCCGACCGATCTCCCGGCGCATTCTCCGCCCGAGTCGCTTTTGATATGCCTCCCCCTGCCATCGATTCGGCACCAGTGACCAGGCATCGTGCACCGTGTACACGATCTTGCCGCTTCGGACATTCGGCAGGCGGTGGCACAGGCTGTGGGCGATATCGTACGGCTTTCCCAGAAAGCGGCTCATCCAGAATAGCCTCTTGGCTTCCACTCCCGACGTCGCCAGATTCCCGGGCGAGCCATTTCGATATAACGCGGTCGGTTGGAATTCCACACTGCCGGCAGCGCTCTTGAGTACGTAATAGCAATACCGGGCAATGCCGCCATACGGCGATACCGCCAGCGAGGTCGCTTCATAACCAATCGTGATCATCAGGATATGGTGAGTGATGACATCATCGATGTCAAGCGGATCGGCTCGAGCTCAAGCGCTCAGGGTTTGAGCGGCGTCAGCCCGGGAGCCAGCTCGTTCAGTAACTCGACCACCGCGCCGGCGTTGAACGGCTTCTGCAGGAAACTGTCGTACGGCACATCGTTGAGCGCCATCACCTCGGCCAGTCTCTCCGTGCCGATCAGGATCACCGGCGTCTCCGGCGATTTCTCTTTCACCCGCCGCGGAAGCTCCAGGCCGCCGGTTGTCAGCATGCCCGTGTCGGCGATCACGGCGTCGAAACGCCCGTGGTCCAGCTGATCCAATGCCTGCCGGGTATCCTCGGCTGCGAACGGCACGAAATGGCTCAGGGTGAGCGCTTCGGTGAGACTCGTCCGGGTCGCGGTGTCACTCTCCACCACCAGGACAGTCCGCAGCGACTGCGGCTGCTGCTTTCGCTGCAACGTCCGTTCGATCAGCTCCTCGATATGCGCAATCCGGAACGGCTTGGCCAAGAATCCATCCGGCGACGCCTGCACGATCATCTGCGGTGTCGCATACCCGCTGATAAACAACACCGGCATGGCCGGGAAATGGCGGCGCACCCGCTTCAGCAGTTGAATCCCGTCCAGATCAGGCATCTTGATATCGGTGACCATCAGGTCGAACCCCTGATCCCGCAGAAGCTCCAGCGCCCGGACACCCCCATGCGCCGGCGTCGTCCGATACCCCAGCGCCGACAGCGTATCCGTCAGCAGCCCGAGCAGATTCGGATCGTCGTCGACCACCAGCACGTGAGCGCGGGGATTGTCCATACCTTACGACCGTATTACCTTCAGGAGTTCCGCCGTCTTCTTCTCCAGAAGCGCCGGACTGTTCGCTTCGATATTCAACCGCAGCAGCGGCTCGGTGTTCGAGGGACGCAGGTTAAACCACCAGTCCTGGTATTGGACCGTCAACCCGTCGATCGTGTCCTGCTCGCCGTCACTATATGCCTTGGTCACCTGGGCGATCTTGACCGGAATCGACTCGACCCGGCTGTTGATCTCTCCGGACCGGACATAAGGATCGATCTCCCGAACCAACTCGTTCAGGGGCTTGTTCTCTTCGGAGATCAGCTCCAGGCAAACCAAAAAGGCGATCAAACCGGAATCCGCAAACCAGTTGTCGCGGAAATAGAAATGTCCGGAATGCTCCCCGCCGAAAATGGCGTTGTGCTTCTTCATCAGGGGCTTGATCAGCGCATGCCCGACCCGCGTCCGCACCGCCTCTCCCCCCATCCGGCCGATTAACTCCGGCACCGCCCGCGAGCAGATCAAATTATACAGCACCGTCTCGCCGCGATGTTTCCCCAGAAGCGATTTCGCCACCAGCGCCGTCACCAGATCCCCCCCCAATTGCTTCCCCTGCCGATCCAGCAGGAACATCCGATCCGCATCCCCATCGAACGCCACGCCGAAATCCGCCTTCACCTCCGCCATTTTCTTTTGCAGATCGACCAGGTTTTCGAGCTCGATCGGCGACGCCGGATGATGGGGGAACCGCCCATCCAGTTCGAAATAGAGCGGCGTCACGTCGATCGGGAGCTGCGCGAGTACCGGCGGCAGGGTGGCTCCCGCCATCCCGTTGCCGGCATCAATGACGATCTTATACGGTCGAATTTTCGCGACCTCGATGAACCCCAGGCAATGCCTGGCGTACTCGTCGGCGATGTCCTTGCGCAGCACCATCCCCTTGTCCGCCGCCTCGCGCCGCCACGTCCCCTCCTGCATCGCCTTCAGCATCTGGTTCAACCCTTCGGAACCGGAGAGCGGCTCGGCATTCCTGCGGCAGATCTTGAACCCGTTATACTCTTTCGGATTGTGGCTCGCGGTGATCATCACGCCGCCGTCGTAGCCGAACTTCCCCACCGCGAAGTAGAGCCCGTCCGTCGAGATCAGACCCAGATCCACCACATCAACCCCGCAGTCCGTGATCCCGCGCGCCAACTGCTCGAATAATTCGTCGGATGACAGACGCATATCGCGCCCCACCGCGATTGTTTTGCACTCGAGATAGCCGGCCAGCGATGCACCCACGCGGTACGCTACCTGACCGTTCATCTGATTGGGATACGTGCCCCGAATATCGTATGCTTTGAAAATGCTGGGATCGATCGTCGTTATTGACATGGCTCCTCTGTCCTTCGGCTCCCTATGGTGTCTTTCCACCTGTATCGGCCTTCCTGCCAGTTCTCCTATACTGCTCCGTCAACCCAAACACAACTTAAAAGCTCTCGACAACCCACGGTCCGACAACAGCTTTGTGCCCCTCTCACATTGCCGTCAAGTTCGCCTCTCGGGCCGTCGATAGTATTAAAAGGTCATTCGATCTTCCCCCCGCAAAGGAGTAGTCCGTGAAAAAGTGTGCTCTGGCGTTCTCATTGACCGTTTTCCTCGCCTCCCTGGCTCTCCTGGTCCTGGCCCATCCGTCCCACTTCTCCGGCCCCCGGACCGGCGCCCCCGGCGAGACCACCTGCGCCTCCTGTCATGGCTCCCTCAATACCGGCGGCGGCTTCATCTCCATAGCCACCTCCCAATCCCCTTATATCCCGGGAGATACCGCCACGATCACGGTGAAAGTCAGAAAATCCAGCCAGCATCGCTGGGGTTTCCAGTTGACCCCGCTTGGCCCCAATATGCAGCGGGCCGGCACCCTGCTCGTCACCGATTCGACCCGCACCCGGGATACCATTCTGTCCGCCTCCGGGCGGAATTATGTCTGGCAGACCAATGATGGCACCTACGCCGGCAATGCCGACTCCTCCGTCTGGACCTGCCGGTGGGTCGCCCCCTACCCCGGCACTGGACCGATCACGCTCTTCGCCTGCGGTGTCGCCGCCGACAACGACAACACCGCCAGCGGCGACTACAGCTACAGCACCTTCATCATCATCCCGCAATCGCTGGTCGCCGGTGTCGATGATCAACCCGGCACCCTTCCCGAACATTTCGGCCTTGGCCAGAACTACCCCAACCCCTTCAATCCCTCGACCCGGATCAGCTACAACCTCCCCCGCCAGTCCGAGGTCGACCTGTCCATTTACAATATTGCCGGGCAGTGGGTCACCACGTTGGTGCACGACCGCCAGACCGCCGGCCTGCATACGGTCGCCTGGGACGGCGATGATGCCGCCGGACAGCCGGTCGCCAGCGGCACCTACCTGTACCGCCTGCGCACCGATGACCTCAACCTGTCGAGAAAAATGCTCCTGGTGAAGTGACGCCGTCGAAACGACTACTCCGGCTCGACCACTATGCTGCTCTTCGTGTACGCCTTCATCGGCTCGGGAATTTCCAGCGCCTGCCGCTCCGCCTCGGAGCGCAGGCGCAGGCGAAGCTGACCAACCCGTCCATCGCGCACTTTGTTCCCCCACTCCGGGTCCAGCAACAGCGCACGCCCCAGCGCCGCCAATGCCAGTCCATCGTCAAGCACCCGCCGCGCCTGATCCGGGTGCAGAATCGCTCCGACCCCGATCACCGGGCGATCGATCGCCTCGTGCACCAGCTTGGCCGGATGACTCCCCTCGGGATAATGGCTATACAGACCCGACCCATACTCCCACGATGACACGTGCACGATATCGATTCCCAGCGGCACGATCAGCCGCAACAGCTCAATCGCGTCATACGCGCTGTAGCCGTCCGGCTCCGGCTCCTCCGGCGAGATTCGATAACTGATCGGATACTCCGGCCCTACTTCCCGCCGCACCGCCTTGATCACTTCCGAGGCGAACCGCGCCCGATTGGTCAAACGGTGACAGGTCGTCAGGGAATCATGCTGCGCATGCTGATCGCAGCGGTCACACCGTAAGTCACCCCCCCATTGGTCCGTTCGTTTGTTGGTGAACGGCGAAAAGAACTGCTGAAACAGATACGTGTTCGCCCCGTGCAACTCGATCCCGGTGAACCCCGCCTCGCGCGCCCGCGCCGCTCCCCGCGCGAACGCCTCGACCATCATCCAGATCTCCCCCTCCGTCATGGCCGTCGGCAGCTCCGAGGTGCCTCGCCGGTTGATCACGGCCGAGGGCGCCAGCGGCCCCTTTCCCGTCAAGGCCGACTTCGCCGCGTTCCCGCCGTGATGAAGCTGGAGAAAGGAAGCCGCGCCGTGTCGATTGATCGCCTGAGCACAACGCGCCAGCGATGACATCACGCCGTCGCCGTGACACCCCACCTGCCGCTCGAACGCCTGCCCCGACCGATGCACGTAGCAGGCCGGCGTCATGATCAGCCCGATCCCATGAGCGGCGCGACGGTCCAGATACGCGATTTCTTCGTCGGAGAAAGAGCCGTCGAGACGCCCCGAGACCGTGGTCATGGGGGCCATCACCAGACGGTTCGCCAGCGTCAGCTTGCCGCCGATCGTCAGCGGTTCGAAGAGGCGATCATATGACATAGTGACAACATAGCGTGACGTCGATCGCTCAGCAACTCAATGATGATGACAGAAGAGACTGGCGAGCCGCCTACTGGCCCAATTCGGCGAACCGCCTGAGAATGTCGAGGACGAAATCAATATCCCCCGCCGTGTGGTCGGCGTTCACCTGGAAACGGATCAGCTGGTCGCCGCGCGGCACCACCGGATAATTGAGACCGGTGGCGAGGACACCGTTATCGCGAAGGAACCGCACCAGGCGCGTCGTCCGGTCGGTGTCCCGCACCAAGAGCGGCGCCACCGGGTGAGGCGACTCCAACGTTTCGTACCCCAGCGCCAGCATCCCCTCCTCGAACCGCTTCGTCATCGCGTGCAGGTGCGCCACCAACTGGCGCCCCTCGGCGCTGTCGAGAGTCTCCAGCGCTTTGAGCGCCGCCGCCGCCTCCGGCGGCGTGATCGGGTTGGTGTAAATATACAGCGAACTCTTCTCGCGCAGGTACCGGACAATTTCCGGACTCGACACGATATACCCGCCGTTCACCCCGAGCGCCTTGCCGAGCGTCGCCACCAGAATGTCGACCCCCTTGGCGTTGGTCAGTTCCTCGGTGCCGCGGCCGGTATCGCCGAGCGCTCCGACCCCGTGCGAATCATCCACCATCAGCACGATATCGCGCGGAAACTTGTCGTTGTGCCGCTCCACCACCTCGCAGATCCGATCCAGCGGCGCATACACGCCCCGCATGCTGAAGACGCCGTCGGTGATCACCAGCAGATGTTCGCACCGCCCCACCGACTCCTTGATGCATTCCTCGAGATCGTACAGATTGAGGTGCTTGTACACTTTCTTGTCGCGCGGGCGCGCCAGCCGCATCCCGTTGATGATGCAGTTGTGGTTCAGCTCATCTGAGATGATAATCGTGTCCGACGTGGTCAGACTGGCGATCACCCCGAGCACCGAACTGTAGGCCGAACTGGTGATCATGCACGCCTCGCGACCATGAAACGCCGCGAGCCGCTTCTCCAGCTCGACGTGCACATCGTACGTCCCGCTGATAAACCGCACCGCCCCCGGTCCGACTCCGTACCGGTGCACCGCCTGTTCTTCGGCTTTGATCACATCTTTGCGGAATGACATGCCGAGATACGAATTGGAGTTCATGCGGAGGAACTCCTGGTCGCCGAACCCCTGCAGTTTGAATCTCGGCCCTTTGCCATGACGCGGGGGGATCACTTCGGTAACGATCAGCTCGTCCCCTTTGGCGATACCACCGGCCTCGAGCATGCCGATTTCAGCTTTCAGGTTCTGGACAAAACGGTTCAGCGGCATAGCGGCAATTCCTTCATCGTGACCATCGGACTGCGATTACGTAAATCTGCCCTGATTTGGTCTCTTTTCGCGGCCGGTAATATAGCCGAAACCACCGAACGCGCAAGAGGGACGGTTCTCACTTGCAGCAGGATATCGAAAACAGAGAGGTACTGGCGGCGTTCGATCCGCACAACTGGCCAACGCTGGCAATCACATCAAACGAGCGCTGAACCCCGTCAGAACTCCGGATAATGCTCCTTCAAACAAATCGGACACATGGAGTGGCTGAACTGTGAATTGGTGCGCTGTTCGAGATACTTGTCCATCTGCATCCACTCATTGGCCTCGTTTCTTATGCGCTTACATCCGGCACAAATCGGGATGATCCCCTCCAGTTGTTCCACATGGCGGTTGGTCGCCTCCAATTCAGCAATGGTCCGTGTTAGCGCCCGATGCAATCGGATTATGCGCCCTCCCGCTTCTATCTTTGCACGTAATTCAAGAGGACTGAAAGGCTTGGACACAAAGTCATCGGCTCCGGCATCCAGCGCCTCCGCGACCTCTTCAGACTGCTTCTTGACTGTCAACATCATGACGTAAGTGAATCGAGCCTGATCGGTCTTGATTGCCCTGCAGACATCGAGGCCGCTGCAGGACGGCATGATCCAGTCAAGAATGGCCACGTCAACGGCTGGATCGTCCTGAAAAGCCGCCAATGCCGTTTTGCCGTCGAGGCAGGACCTGAATGTATGTCCGAAGTTCACTAGGTGCCCCTCCAAGTGAGTCCGCGAGAACTCGTTGTCCTCCGCTATGAGGATGTGCATGATTCCCCCTATTTTAGGTGTGAACTGATACTAGCCAGAATCTCCATGTTGTGAAACGGCTTTCCGACGACGTCGGCGGCTCCAGCATTCATCAAAGCTTCGCGCGAAAACGTTCCGCGTTCTGCCGCTAGAACAACCGGGAGGTCTGGAGCCAATTGCTTGATATTTGCCAGGAGCTCCAGGCCGTCCATTCCAGGCATCTTGATATCGGAGACCACGAGCTTCACGTCATACTGAGCGAACTTCGCCAGGGCCTCCCGTCCATCCTCTGCGCTGATTACCTGCCAACCGTCGCGCTCTACTATTTGTGTCAGCAGTACTCGCACGAGCTTCTCGTCGTCAACGATGAGCACAATCCGTTGTCCCGCCACAAGCGCAGCTCGGACCTTCGGCACGAGTACGTCCGCCTTGATAGGCTTGACCACATAATCCGTGATACCCAATTCGACACCTTTGATAATGGCCTCATGATCGCCGAGAGTCGTGCAGAGAATGATCGGAATCCTCGAGAGCCGTCGATCGTGACGCAACTGACGCAGGAAGGCGAAACCGTCGATGTGCGGCATCATGACGTCCGAGATGATTAACTGAAAATCTGTGTCTTTAGCCAACGTACGCAGGGCCAACGTCGCGGTCGGAAAAGAGACGGTCGATATGCCATTTCGCTCCAGTATTGATACGATCATGCGGAGCGAGAACGGATCATCATCAACGACGAGTACTCTCATTTGACTGCCCTTTCAATGACCAGGGTCACCTCTCTGGATACGACTTGTAGGGCAACATCCAATTTGTCGATTAGCGGACCAGCCTCCCCCAGAGTCGATTCGCCAACCATTTGTTCCAGCTCCTCCGCCAATGCCTGGGCGGCCTTCGCCCCGACAGTTGCGAGCGGCCCGCGTAACGTGTGCGCTGTTCGCCGGATCATAACCGCTTCGCCGGCCGCGTGGGCGCGGTGTATCTCACTGAGCGCTTCGGGAATTTGCCGTCGCAGGACAAGCAGAAGCTCCTGGGCGAGATCGGCATCTCGTCCGGTGGCTTCGAGAAGATCGTCAAGATTGACTTCCACGGCAATTCAGCCTCCTTAAGCGTTGCCGGCCGGTTGTGCCGATGCAACAATGAGAGTTGCGCGAATGCACGATGCCAGCAGTTCTTTCTTGATCGGTTTGGTCAGATAGTCATCCATGCCCGCATCCAAGCATGTATGGCGGTCCTCACTCGTTGCTTGCGCCGTCATGGCAATAATCGGGGTATGTATACCCGACTTCTCCTCTCTTTGCCTGATTTCTCGAGTGGCCTCAATACCGTCCTTGATAGGCATCTGGACATCCATAAGAATCAGAGCGAACCGCTCAGACGCCGATCGCTCTACTGCCTCTTGTCCATTTGTCGCAACGGTGACTAGAAGCCCTAACTTGTCCAGCAGCGCGCGGGCAAACATGATGTTGAACTGATTATCCTCCACCAGGAGCACGCGACGCTCCGATTCGGTCCTGCTCTGGAGTAATGTTGTCGTATCTCTGAAAACGTCAGTTGGCGCACCGAGGGAAACATCGCGCTCTCCCGATCCATCCGCACTCCCATGTCTCTGTATCGGCTTCAGATGCAGGTAAACGTGGAACGCTGTCCCTGGCCCTCCCACTTTGGATCGGTTGACTGGGCTCTCCACATCGATCCAGCCGCCCATGGCTTCGGCGAGTTGTCGTGAGATCGTCGTCCCAAGTCCGGTACCACCATACCTCCGGGAGATTGAGGAGTCGGCTTGCGAAAAACTGCCAAATATCTTCTCTTGCTGTTCCGCTGGAACGCCGATACCCGAATCAGAGACACAAAAACAGAGATAATCGGTTTCCCTGACTACTCGGCAGCCGGCGGCAACCGTGATAATGCCTGCGTCCGTGAACTTGACGGCATTTCCTACGAGATTAATCAGTATCTGTCGCACCCTCGACGAATCACCTCGGAACATCTGGGGAAGGTCCGTGTCGATGACTACACCAATGCATAGCTGCTTGCTTTGGGCTGTAGCCATGAACATCTGAATCACATCCCGAACGACTTCGGATGCTGAAAAATCATGCTCCTCGAGAACTAGCTTTCCAGCCTCGATCTTAGAAAAGTCAAGAATGTCGTTAATGACCGATAGAAGGTGATCGGCGGCTCGCTGAACTACGACGAGCCGCGCCTTCTGCTCGTCACCAAGCCCCGTCCCGAGAACCAAGTCGGTCATCCCAATAATGGCATTCAAGGGGGTCCGAATCTCATGACTCATCTTGGCCAAGAATAGGCTCTTTGCTTCGTTGGCTCTGTCAGCCTGATCGCGTGCCTCTCCCAGTCTTTCCACGGTGTCGCTTAGGTAAGCACTATTTCGCTCCAGTGCTGACTTTGTCACCTCCAATTGCCGGGCGTATTCGCGGAGCCGGTCTTCCGCCAGCTTACGATCCGAAATATCGAGCATGACAGTTAGAAAGTACTCCTTTCCTTGACTAATCACGACTTCGCCGGAGAAGTTGGCGTAGAGAAGCGTCCCGTCCTTGCGTCTCACTTCGAGCTCGATAGCCGCGATTCGCCCTCGATCACTCAGACTCTTCGAGGCGGCTCTCTGTTTCTGGAGGTCAGGAAACAGATTGAGTTCATCGGAAGTGCGGCCAACGACCTCCTCTCGCGCGTAGCCCAGAGACTTCAGAAAGGAGTCGTTCACGTCGGCGAACCGCTGATCGGAAAGAGTGCTCAGCGCCATCAGAGCAGGATTGTTGCGAAAAAGTCTCTCAAAGCGTCGGTGGGCCTCTTGTTCGGCGGATAGATCCTTGGAGAGGCTGAACACGCTTTCCTCGCCATCCCACGTCCCACACCAGGCTCGAGTCTCTACGGGCAACAGATCACCATCGCGGTCCACAAGTGGCAACGGACAGACCTGGCGCGCCCCGTGAAGAATCTCCTCAAAGATAACCGTTGCTTCAGATTGCCTATCCGGCGGATGCAAATCCAGCAAGTGTAAGGCGGCAACTTGCTCCTCAGTGTATTTCAACTTGCGTCGAAGAGCAGGATTGGTATAGAGGAGCTGTCCGTTCTTCCTGGTAACGGCAACTAGTTCATCCATAGTGTTGAAAAACGCATGGAAGTTGCGTTCACTCTTTTGCAGTGCGTCCTGCAGCGACTGCTCGGTCGTGATGTCACTCAGGACAATAAGGGAACCTCTGCAGGTGCCATCGGGGCCGTAGATCGGGCTGGAGGCGAAGGACACCCGGTAGTTCTGACCCCTGCGCGAGCGAATGGTGAATCCGGTGTCGTCCTGTTCGATCTGACTATGAATGACTTCTGGTGCGGAAAGACCGTGAGCTTCCGTACTTGTCCAGCCCGTCAATTGCTCGGCCGCTCTGTTCATGTACTCGATCTTATTGCCTGTGTCCAGAGCAATGACGCCGTCGCTTATGGATTGAAGCAGCGCCTTCGTCCTCTCCACCTGCGCTTGGCACGTCTCTTGTAGGCGGCAGAGGCTCTGGGACGAGCGCATGCATCGCATGCTCACCAAAGCCAAGAGAATGGTAATGAAGGTCGTTACGAACGAAAACACGCTGCCGGATGCCACAATCCAGCCCCAGTTGGCCTCCGCAACATCCAGCCCAAGGACAGCTGCCACCGCGCCGGAGTTCGAGTCGTATACAGGCGCAAACGCGGAGACCCATCTGCCCCATCGATCTGTGTACGCACCCTCTGCAATACCCTCTCCGGAAGCAAATACTCCGCAAAGCCCCGTGGTGGCCTTTTCGAACACCTGCCCAGGGTAAGAGCAATCCTTGGAATTCTCGGGCTCGGAATCAGCATAAAAGAAAATCAAGCCGTTGCTCTTGCGCCCGACGAGATAGACAAAACGACATTGGTCGTTGACTTGCAGCATCTCTTGAAGCTCACCCTTCAGTTCCTTATAGGCGGGGAGTTGGAGATCTGTTTCCGATCCGGTGAGCTCAGCCACTTGGGAATCAGAGATCGCCTGAGCCACAATTCGAGCACGCTGGAGCAACTGGTGGCGCAGTTGCTCATCGCTGCGCGACGCTGCCCACCACGTCAGAAGAGATCCACCGCCCAAGATCGCCAAGATTCCCAGTATTGGCAGATATCGTCCCCGTGCCCATTGAATGACCACTTGCGCTTGGTGCATATTACTCGTGGTATCGGATGAACTGCCCTGTCGGTTTATGGGGATACCATATATGCACGGGTATGACCGGTGACCGGAGAACCCGCCAACAGACGATACCTGATGGCCAAGTCTCGTTTCCGATTCCGTGTCACACAGTGCCACTAGGATTATCGGCAGGACTGTGCAGTTCCTGAACAGCACCACAGGCCACTGCGAGACAGCAGATTGCGGTCGCGAGCCCCCCGCTTGCGTTGGGGAGAGATTCTTGTGTCGCCCCGTCGCGGTACCACACTTGCCTTAAGTGTGTACCGCCGCGCGCTTCGCTCGACGACTCCCTGCCGGATCCACTTCAGAATCTCCACAGCACTTTCACGTTGATTGTCCCCACCCACTCCAACCTCCTGGCCCCTCTCCCCCAACTACTTACACTCGTCCCGCCCGCAATTTCGCTGGTACTTTCCCTCTGATGACCAGTCCGTCGCCATTTATAGAGGCACTAATGTCCTTCAACCGGACTCCGGAACGGATGATCACCGGCCGCGGCCCGCGCGAAGGCGAGGAGGTAAACTGGTAACGTAACGCCCTTGAGGCGTTACGATCCCGAGAACAAGTACGCACAGATATCCGTACCCAACACCAATCAAATCTTGCTGAGAAACGGTCGTTTTTCTGCCGGGCGGAGCTGCACCCA
>AMWB02162460.1_pt1 | contig 28945 bp, 33 predicted proteins | sample 200311 | NCBI WGS metagenome assembly AMWB02 (sample SAMN02737377, study PRJNA173069) | bioreactor metagenome | biome: anode biofilm in microbial fuel cells | place: USA: California | collected 2010-12-16
GTGCGGTAAAAAAGCCCCCTGAGGTTTTCCTCTCGCAAAACCTCAGCCCCCCCCTGCTCCTTCCTTCTATTCCCCCTCCCACTCCTGCAATTTCCCAGCAATGAAGGCATTGATAGCAGCATGCTCCTCATCACCTTTTCCTTTGACCCTGACGGGTTCGCCGAAAGCAAAATGTGCTTTTTTAGTTACGTCCAGTTTGCCAAAATCTTTGATTTTTTTTCCGTTTTGCCAGCAATCTGTTTTCAAAGCCAAGGGTACGACAGCTACCTCCGCTTTTTTGGCGAGCTTCACGCCGATCGAGCTCATCTGCATGGGATCAAAGGTATGAGATCGGGTTGTCTGCGGAAAAACGATAATAGAAATATCATGCCGCAACCTGTCAAGCCCTTCGCTCAATACGGTTTTTAAATCCTGCCTTGGATTTGTTCGCGTTACGGTAATCGGATTACGGGAACGCATGACATATTTAAATATCGGATAGGAAAGGAGTGAATCTTTCACCACAAAGGTTACCGGTTTTATCGGCTGGATCATAACCGGAAGCAATAATGTTTCCATCATGCTCATATGGTTACCGATAATGACAACGGGCCCACTTGCAGCGACGACGTTTTCAATCCCCGATATTTCGACCCTAATTCCGACCTTCTCCAGTTGCTGCATCACCTCATAGCTGCTCTCCATCCAATTTGAGCCATCATAACGTCCACGTTTGGCAAGCCGGCTGGCCCGGTACACAATACAAAAAAGGTGCAGATAAAAATTCAGCGAGGGAAACAGCTTTGACTGAGGCCGTTTTTCTGTCAGATAGTGAAAATTGGTATACGGGATTTTGTGCATAGCTCTTTTGCCAGGGTTGTAGGTTCCAGATATCGGGCCAGACCAGAGAAAGTCTCAGTTCGTTTAAGAGATATGCATAGCATATAATGATAAAACAGAATTGATACTGATGGACGTTGCCGATTATTACAATTTGTAGATAGCACGAACGGCCCTTCTGTATCAATATAAATTGACTATTTTGTTAACATCAGCTTTCAGCAGCCAAACACGATGTATTTTGATGTTTGTTTATGCCTGTATCCATTCCGATTGATACTCAACGCTGAAGCTGTTAAGTTTGGCAACGCAGTGGTTTGATTCTCTCGATATCGGAAGAACTCTATCAAAAAATATCAGAATTGGTTTTATGCAAGACAACATCGAAGCGCCCCTCGCCGTCTCACATACCCTGGCCCTTCCAGGAGAAGCAACACCTTTTGGCCTGATCAAAAAGCTTTTATTTGTTTCACTTGCTGCGGCAATTATTTTGGCAAGCACAATCCTGGTCTTTTCCGCCTCGGTTGAAACTCCAGGTAATGTAGGATACCAAAAAGCCATGCTCGCCCTCATCAACAGACAGTTCCCGGAAGCCATTTCCTCCTTTGCCAAGCTTCAGACCAGTTATCCGGCGATGAGCGATAAAATCACCTTGCCGTATGCCGAGGCCTTGCTTGGACACGCTGACAACCTGCGTAAAAATGACCCGAAACAGGCTATCGTCCTTTTAAGAAAAGCTCTCCAACTGGATCCCCGGAGCGTTCGAGCCCATTTTCAGCTGGGCTTGGTCCTCACTAGCCAAAAAGACTATGTCGCCGCAATTGAGAGTTACCAAAAAGCCATTGCATTGAACCCGAAATTTCCAGATACTTTCTTTAACCTGGGCTTTGTTTATGCGGTGTCAAAAAATTACGCCAAGGCTGAAGAAATGTACGACCAAGCCATAGCTCTCAAACCTGACTATCTCGACGAAGCACTATTTAACCTTGCTATAATTCAGGACAAACAAAACAAAAAAGAACAGAGCCTCGCCAATCTTAAAAAAGCCCTGACCGTGAATCCCAAAAATCAATCTGTCCAAAACTATCTTAAAAAAACACAAGGAGTTTCAGCAGAATGAGACCATCTAACCACACGTATCTTGTCTTTTTTCTCACCCTGATATCTGCGCTTCTCCTTGCAGGCTGTGTGTCTAAACCCAAGCCTGTAGGCGATAAGGCGACACCGGTACCGGAAATGCCGGCAGAATCCGCAGTGAAACTGCCAGAGATGGAATTTCAAGCAGGCGACAAGGCCTACCCCGAAGGCTACTACGTTCATACGGTTCAGCGTGCCCAACGAGAGCATATCAATCATTGCCAGATGGTATACCGGCGATCAGAAAAATTGGGTACTGTTGGCAAAATGTAACCCGACCATCAACCCCAATCGAATTTTTCTGGGGATTAAGATTAAAATCCCGCGCAGGATGATAACAAGACCGACCCCGCTTCCCCCCGAATTTGTCCAACAGTCTCAAACGGAACCACAACGGAAACGGAGAAAAAAGATTTCCCAGGCAAAAACTACAGTCACACCAGCAGCACCTGCAAAGGAAGAGGCGCCCTTACTTTTTGGCCCCAAAGGATTTTAGTGACTTAGAAATAATCAACTTGTGCTTTTTACAAGTTGATTATTTCGTGAAGGAACTTATCCCGCAACGCTCTTGGGCGGGATTATTGACCAATTATCAATCCTCTTATCTTTACAAGAAAATTATTTCGTGAAGGAACTTATCCCCGCACGGCACGGGGACTAAAAAGAGCACCCGTCAAGCGAGTACTGAAAAGAGTCTCGCAACAGCATAGAGAGGATAAACAAAAATTGTATCGCGCGGGATCCCACGATGCGTTGTACTGGGTTCTTCAAAGTTGATAGGCTGCTACAGCCTGTCCCTGATGCAACCCTGCTATTGCCATTTTCTGCCGTAATGTTTCGCTGAGATGACTTGTAAGGATATTCCATCTCGGAGCAACGAGCAGTCCGGGATGCGCGGTTGCCCACAGCCGATGAATGGTTACTTCTGCTGGGATCACCGGTAGGGCTTTCAGTAAAAAATCGATATACGCATCCAAGGAAAACAGGGCAACGTCCCCCTGTCGGTAAAGTTTCTGTAATGGCGTATCCCGAATAACCTGTAAATGATGCAGCTTCAGGGCATTTACGCCAAGCTCACAGACAGTCCTGAGTGAATCGAGCATATCTGCTTCCGTTTCTTCAGGGATACCAAAAATGAGATGCGCTCCCACCTCAAAACAGCCGACACTCTTGATCCGCCAGACAGCGTCCTGAAAGTCGGCAAAGCTATGATGCCGATTGAGCCATTGCAGGCTACGTTCATGAATGGACTGCAAACCAAGTTCAAAAAGACACTCTTTGCCAGTCCATTTGACCAGTTCAGCGAGCCGTTCAAGGAGCTGTTCACTTACGTAGTCCGGCCTGGTGGAAAGAATCAAGCCGATACAATCGGCATCGGCCAGCAGCAGCTCCAAGGCCGGCAATAGCTGCTCGACGGCAACCGCAGTGCAGGTTTCCTGCTGAAAATAGGCAAAATATTTTTTAAATCGCCCGCGCAGCAGATTGTCTTTGCCGGCAGACACCTGTTTTGCAAGATCTTCGGTATTATTGAGGTAAGAGGGTGTAAAACTTGCCGGTCGGCAGAAGATGCAGCCGCCGTGCACCCGGTTTGGGCATGGCTGCCCCATATCGACAGGAATCTTGCCCACGCCATGACCATATTTTTCCCGATAGTGGGCACTGAAGGTACGAATAATTGGAGATGGCATAGGTCGGATAGGCTTTTCAGAATCTCAACAAACAGCTAGCACAGACAAATTGAGCCCATGCTTCGCCCATCAATCATGGACGTATAATTCATCGACCTCGTCCCAATTTTCCGGATTGCCTTTTCGCAGCTGCACGAGCTTTTTATAATAATAAATAAGAACAGTGATAAACTGCACTCTGAGATCTTCGCACTTTTTCGTGTTATCAGGTGCCAGAGCACAGGCCTGTGCATCGGGCATGGCCAGAATACGTTCTATCTCAGCCAGCAGCTCACGACGCTGCATCCTGAGAAAAGTGTCCAGCGGCGTGATCACCGGGGGTGAGAAATTGAGTCCTTTCAGGCGGGTTGCCGTCTCTTCGACAATATCGTTGCTGCAATCATCATCCAGTTGTCGCACCTGGTCGCGGAGACCATCGATCTGTTGCTGAAATGTCTGCTGCATGATCATAAGCTCTTTCTCTTTGTTACTCCATCATCAAACAATTCAACTTCGACCAGACAGCTTTCCAGGGATCGTTTCGGCACATGATGCACTCCATGCTCATCGCGCCAGTACCGAACATCATCTTCATCGCTGCACTGTTCAATTATAACTGTCTCTATTGGTTTACCAAGGGCAATCACCAGGGAGAGACGCAGGTTATCGGCAAGCCTGAAAAGTGTTGCAAGTTTTGGATTAAATGCCCCAATCCTGCAGCCGCCGATCTTTTTTTCCATTGCCCCGAGAAGCAGATTCTGCGTCGCTATGCCCAGATCGAACTGGGCCTCGCTCTCCGGACCCTTTAATCGATTTTTGTTCAGCAGACAAAGGACATAGGCGGATGGCCGTTCACCTTCAACCGGACCATGCCAGTCGGGGAGATAGCCGGCCCAACCGAGATAGGGAAAAATCCGGGCACAGAGTTCGGCGTCATTGACGACCATGTATTGCCACGGTTGACCGTTGCGAGCCGAGCCTCCTAAACGGGCTAAATCAATGAGCTCATGCAAAGTGGCTGTACTCAACGGTTCCTTCTGGACAAAACGCCTGAACGTCCGGGTTCTGACAATGATCTCTTGCATTGGTCGCTCACTCAATGTTTTTTGGCACATCCTTTGCTTTCTTCTGACACTCCGGACATATACCGACAATTTCGACTCTATATCCGGTTATGGCATACCCTGCGGCGGCACCCAACCGATCCACGTTGACATTATTCCGCTCAATAATGAGATTGTCAACCTTATGACAGACAACACAGTAGATATGGTCATGATCTGAGACATCGAAATCGAAGCGTTTTTGTCTTCCGCTAATTTCCAGTTTACCAATCAACCCTGCTTCCGAGAGTATCTCTAGATTTCTATATACGGTCGCCAGACTGATACGCGGCATGATCAGCTTGACTCGGTCATAGAGTTCATCTGCCGATAAATGTTGTCTGCTTTTTCTTAATTCCCGCAGGATAATTTCCCGTTGATTGGTCATTCGAAGCTGCATAGTGCTCCCTTGTTATTAATAATTAATATTAAGTGTAGTTAATTATCGTTTGCTCGTCAAGATTTTTTGCCGACGACAGAAAATGCTGCACATTTGCGGCTCTGGAGGCCATGAACTTTTCGCCAATACAGGGTGATTTTTTGCAGGATCGTAACGTCTTACCAGGGTTCACGAGGAGTTCTGTTGCTACTCTCGAAAGAGTCATCCGGATTCCTTAATATTATTACCAAAAATGTCCTGAACTGATGAAGATTTTCACGTAGTCTTGGAATATTTTATGCTATTACCACGGTAAAAACGCTGAGGACCGAAACAATCGAGTATAAGGAACAAAACGGGATGCAAGCCATGGAACCGAGAGAAGTTCAAACTGTACAGGATGCCAGGCAGATCGTTGAGGAACGTGGTCTGAGCCATGTCAAAATTGGTCTGTTTGATAATGATGGCGTCATGCGGGGCAAATATATGAGCCGGGAAAAGTTTTTTCTTCGCTCGATAATGGCTTTAGCTTTTGCGACGTGGTGCTCGGTTGGGATATGCAGGATCAGTTCTACGACAATATCAGCTATACCGACTGGCACACTGCCTTCCCTGATGCCCCGGTAAGAATCCTGCCGGCGAGTGTCGCGATATTCCTTTTAAAGACGGGATGCTGCTTTTCCTCGCCGAATTCGCCGGAACGGCGGAAGCAGTCTGTCCTCGAGGTGTACTGCGCCGAGTCATCGACAGAGCTGCGGATATGGGTTTCGCCACTTCAGCCTCTCTCGAATACGAATTTTTTCTTTTTGATGAAACGCCCGATAGTGTGCGGCAGAAAAATTTCACCAACCTCTAGCCAATCACTTCCGACAGGTTCGGCTATTCAATGCTGCGCAACTCTACCCATGCCAGGCTGTATAATGAGATGATCGACCTGGCCAACGCCATGGATTTTCCGTTGGAAGGCATACATACCGAAACCGGTCCTGGCGCCATCGAGACAGCGATTACTGTCGATGGGGCACTGAATGCTGCCGATAAAGGAGCTCTATTTAAGACATTTTTAAAAGTGCTTGCTCAACGCCATGATATCATGGCCACCTTCATGGCCAAGTGGTCACATCCATCTGTCACTGCGCCATATATGAGTGACATCCAGTTGCAGTTCGTTGCCGGGCAACAAAAACTGATGCCGCAACTGCTCTGGATGCTCGCCCCCACAGTAAACAGCTACTCCCGTCTCATCTCCGGATTCTGGGCCCCGACCGATGCCAACCCCTATCTGGCCCCGGCCGCCGCACTTGGGGCCGGGCTCTATGGTATTGAAAAGGGATGGCAGCCGGAGCCGTGCATCACCGGCAATGCCTATGCTCAAAAACATGCCGAACATTTAGCCCTGCCCAAGACCCTGGGGGAAGCGGCGCAGACATTTATGACATCTGCCGTGGCCGACAAGCTCTTCGGCGATTTTTTTGTCGCCCATTTTGCAGCCACGCGGGAATGGGAGGAACGGGAATTTCGCAAACACATTACCGATTGGGAACTGCAACGCTATTTTGAAATAATCTGATTTTTTATGGTGAGCACACAATGAGCACGTCATTGTCAACCATCAGTCCTATCGATGGTTCTGCCTATGTAGAAAGAAATTATGCAACTATAGACACGATGCAAGTCCAGTCTCACTACTGCCTGCCTGGCCCAGCAGGATTGGAAGAGGGGTCCACTTTCTGAGCGCAAAAAGCTGTGCTCGCGGGCAATAGATGCCTTTGTCGCTCGAAAAGAGAGAATCGCCGAGGAAATCTGCTGGCAGATGGGCCGGCCTATCCGATATGCCGCAGGCGAAGTTACCGGCTTGGAAGAACGGGCCCGCACCATGATCAGGCTGGCCGATCAGGGCCTGGCACCGGTCCAAATCGATGGAAAACCCGGCTTTCAGCGCTGGATACAACGGGAACCGGTCGGGGTGGTGTTCGTCATCGCGCCATGGAATTATCTCTATTTAACGGCAATTAATGGTGTGATGCCGGCCATTCTGGCGGGAAACGCGGTGATCATCAAACATTCGGTCCAGACGCCGCTCTGTGCCGAACGATTGGTTGAGGCCTTCAGGGATGGCGGTCTGCCGGTGGGAGTCTTTCAATTTATGCATCTGACCCATGATGCTACCGAAACAATTATTCGCGACAGCCGGGTTAATTATGTGGCGTTTACCGGATCTGGCCTGGACCGGGGTTAAAAATTCCGGACATGGCTGCACGCTGTCGGGAATCGGTTACCAGGCTGTCACCAGGCCAAAATCTTTTCATATTAAAACTGATCTTTAAAGGAACAAGACAGTGGATTATACGACTAATTGGAATTACCCGACAAATGTGCATGTGGGCCGGGGACGGATTGCAGAACTCCTGATCTCTGCAGATCCCTGGGAATGCAGGCACCACGGCTGATCACCGATCCCGGACCTGCTGCAGTACCGATGGTGCAAAAAGCAGTGGACGATATACAGGGTACAGGCCTTAGATGCGAAATGTTTCCCGAGATCAAAGCCCACCCCACCGAAGACAACGTCACTGCCGGGGTGGATTATTACAGGCAGCATGCCCATGACGGCGTTATTGCCTTTGGCGGTGGTTCCGCTCTCGATGCGGCCAAAGCGGTTGCCCTTATGGTTGGCCAACACAGGCCCATCTGGGATTTTGAAGATGTCGGCGATAACTGGACCCGTGTCGATGCTGCTGCCGTGGCACCGGTCGTCGCCGTCCCCACCACCGCAGGCACCGGCTCGGAAGTAGGACGCGCCTCAGTCATTACCGATCAGCTGCAGCACACAAAAAAAAATCATCTTCCATCCAAATATGTTGCCGAAACAAGTGATCCTTGACCCTGAACTGACGGTCGGCCTGCCCAAAGATATGACGGCGGCAACAGGAATGGACGCCCTGTCGCATAGCCTTGAAGTGCAATTGAACAAAAAATCAGCTGGTTAGCCAGGTATATGGGCCTGGCCGATGCAAGCTTTACCGGTTTTTTAAACTGGGTGTTGAGTTTGCAGGAAAAGCTGGCCATTCCGCACAGTCTTGCGGCAATCAATATCGATGAGAGCCGGAGAAAAACGGTGGCCAGAATGGCCGTTGCAGATCCATCCGCCGGTGGCAGCCCCATCAGCTTCAGCCAGGAACAGTACAGCGATATATTCATCGCCGCTGTTTATGGCACAGTCTAAAAAAACATGCGGGTTGCTCTTCTGCAGTGCGATGAGGTTCCGGATAAATTCCGACCGCAGGTCGGTTGCTACATCGAACTGTTCAAACGCATGTTTTCAGGTATTGACGATTCCTTGATCTTTGACAGCTATGAATGCCGGGCAGAACAATATCCTGACGATCTCGATATCTGTGATTTTTTTCATCACCACCGGCAGCCGGGCAAGTGTTTATGACCAGGACAGCTGGATTCCTATTCTCGTTGAATTTGTCAGGCGACTGGCACGGGAAAAAACAAAATTCATCGGCATCTGTTTTGGTCATCAGATCATAGCGATCGCTTTGCAGGCCAGGGTGGAGAAGTTGGAAAAAGGCTGGGGAATCGGGGTGGCAAACAACCGTATTGTCTGCCGGCCGTACTGGATGAACGAGAAAAAGGAAGATATCAATATCATCGTCAGTCATCAGGACCAGGTTGTCTCTCTGCCACAGCAGGCAGAGGTTATTGTTGAAAGTGATTTCTGTCCGTTTTTTATGGTCCAGTGGAATGACTATTTTCTGAGCATCCAGGGTCATCCCGAATGGCACCGTGATTACGCATGGACACTGATAAATGAGCGCCGGACAATTATTCCCCCACCTACCATTGAAACTGGCTTACAGTCTCTGGCAAAGACACCTGACAATGAGATTGTTTCCCGCTGGATCATCAATTTTATAGGAGGATAAGTACTAAGGCTTATGATTGTCCATCGCCGGGAAATTTTTTTTGGCTTCAGCTGGTTTTTTATGATGCTGTTTATTGATTTACGTTCTACAAAGCATTACGCTATGCTGTTTTTTATTTCTACGACGAGTCTGCGACAACTCTATAAATTCATGGGAAAACATTGGGAAATAATGCAGCCGCACGCTGTCGTGCCCCGTGTCCTTCCCGCACACACCAACCCCTGACACAAGCGATTATGGCATCCACGGCAGAACGATCTTCTCTTATCCACCGGGCACTTCCACTCATTACGCTGAGTCTTTTCACCCTGGCGCTGTGGGTGCTGCATGACGCCCTGCGCCAGTACAATTACCATCATATACTCGCTCAACTGCGGGTCATACCTTCCTCGCAGATATTTTCCGCTTTGGGTTTGACTGCATTGAGCTATCTGGTGATGACCGTCTATGACCAGCTGGGGATCTGCTATGTGCAACACCCTCTGCACAAGGGCAAAGCAACAGTGGCCGCTTTTATCAGCTACGCCTTCAGCAATAGTATCGGCTTGTTTCTTCTTACTGCCGGGTCGATCCGCTACCGGCTTTATTCGGCGTGGGGCCTGTCAACCGAAGAGATTGCCCGCCTGGTTTCCTTCACTACCCTGACCTTCTGGTTGGGCCTTGCCACCGTCGGCGGTATAGTTTTAATTGTCGCCCCTCTTGATATGCCGGCTATTGGGGGACTAACAGGTATCTATCCCATCCGCCTGATTGGCCTGGGCTTACTCGCCCTGACGACCGGCTATCTGCTTATCGTCCTGATACGAAGAAGACCCTTTCGCTTCTGGAACTGGGACATCCCTCTCCCTTCCATGCGTTTGGCCGGATCACAATTATTAGTCGGTTCCCTGGACTGGACCCTTGCCGGGTATGTACTGTTCACTCTGTTACCCGAGCAATCCAGCTTTTCTTTTTTCCAGTTTCTCAGCATCTATCTCCTGGCCCAGATGGTCGCCCTGATCAGCAACGTACCTGGTGGATTGGGCGTTTTTGAATCTATGATTCTCATCCTGGCACCAGAGATCCCGGCAGACGCGCTACTCAGTTCCATGCTGATATATCGAGGTATCTACTATTTACTGCCGCTTTCCCTTGCAACCATCCTGCTCGGCGCCAATGAACTATTAGAAAAAAAACCCCTGGTTAAAAAAGCGATGCGCCATGCCGACCGCTGGTGGGGTATCATGGTTCCACCGCTGCTGGCGGCCACTACCCTGGTAGGCGGAGCACTGCTCCTTTTTTCGGGGGCCACCCCGGCAGTTCCCGGTCGTTTACACTGGCTGGATACGATCATCCCCCTGCCTTTAATTGAATTGTCCCACTTTCTCGGCAGCCTGGCCGGATGCTGCCTGCTGCTCCTTGCGCGGGGAATTCTTGGTCGCCTCGATGCGGCCTATGTTCTGACCGCCATTCTGCTCGGACTCGGCAGCCTGTTCTCACTGCTAAAAGGTGTCGATTATGAGGAATCGCTGCTGCTTGGCCTGATACTGGCCGCGCTGCTCCCCTGTCGCAAACACTTTTACCGACGGGCGTCGCTGTTTAGCGAACCCTTCAGCCCGGGATGGATTGTGACGGTCCTGCTGGTTTTGCTCAGTTCCTTCTGGCTGGGATTTTTCTCCTTCAAACATGTCGATTTTTCCTCTCAGCTCTGGTGGCAATTCACCCTGAAAGACGATGCCCCCAGGTTTCTCCGGGCGATGGTCGGATCCACCGCACTGCTGTTGATTCTGGCTATGGCCAGGTTGCTCCGGCCTGCCGCCAAAGACCCGGGGCAGCCGGGACCGGACGAACTGGACCAGGCCCAACTGATTATCAGACAGGCTCCGGTCACTCTTCCCTATGTCGCCCTTCTCGGTGACAAGGCCCTGCTCTTTGATGATCAGCAAAAGGGGTTTGTCATGTACGGGGTCGAAGGCCGATCATGGGTCGCTCTGGGCGACCCGGTCGGCCCACGGGAGGTGGCCCGCAGCCTGGCCTGGAATTTCCGCGAACTTGTCCAGCGACATGGCGGACAGACCGTTTTTTATGAAGTCGGCACCGATATGCTCCATGTATATCTTGATATGGGGATGACTCTTTTTAAGCTCGGCGAAGCAGCAAGTGTCGAGCTGCCCAAATTTTCCTTGGAAGGGAAAAAACGCAGTGACCTGCGCTACAGTCATCGTCGTCTTGACAAGGAAGAATGCAGTTTTGAAGTCATCCCCGTTTCCCATGTCCCCGAACTCATGCCTGAATTGCAGAAGATTTCCAACGCCTGGCTGAAAGAAAAAAATACCCGTGAAAAAGGCTTTTCCCTGGGGAGGTTTGATGAAAGATACCTGATGCATTTTCCTGTCGCCGTAGTGAAACAACGGGGACGGATTATTGCCTTTGCCAACCTGTGGATGAGTGAGGACAAAAACGAACTGTCACTTGACCTGATGCGCTTTCTGCCCGAGGCCCCACGCGGAGTTATGGACTATCTCTTCATCAGCCTGATGTTATGGGGAAAAAATCAAGGTTTCCAGCACTTTGATCTGGGCATGGCCCCCCTATCCGGCCTGGAAAACCGGCCCTTTGCCCCGCTTTGGAACCGGATCGGCGCGGTAATCTTTCAGCAAGGGGAACATTTTTACAACTTCGAAGGATTGCGCGGCTATAAGCAGAAATTCGATCCGGTCTGGGAGCCCCGCTACATCGCCTGCCCCGGAGGTTTTACCCTGCCGCGCATCCTTCTCAATGTGGCCGCCTTGATAAGCGGCGGCATTAAAGGAATAGTCACCAAGTAACACCGGGGAAACAAATGAAAAATCTTTGATTGCATACGGGAAGGTGTCAAATGAATAAAAAAACCCTGAAAATCAAGCCCACCTGCCAGATCTGCGGCTGCGATCAACGGCGCGAACTCTACCATGCCTCTTTGGTCCGGCCCGTTCTCGCCGACTTGATCCACAACGAACATGGCAGTTTTGTGGAGGATGGCTGGATCTGCAACAAGGATATCCAGAAGTACCGGCACCAGTATGTCCAGCATCTTCTCCAGACAGAGAAAGGTGAAATCAGCTCCCTTGAGCAGGAAGTCATCGATAGCCTCAGGCAGCAGGAGATCCTGGCGACCAACCCCGACACGGAGCTGTTCGCCGGGTTAACCTTCGGACAACGAATGGCCGACCAGTTTGCTCAGCTGGCCGGCAGCTGGGGCTTTATCTTTACCTTCAGCGGGGTGCTGGTCATCTGGATTATCGTCAATACCATCAATGTATTCAAACAGCCCTTCGATCCGTACCCGTACATCCTCCTTAACCTGGTACTGTCCTGCATTGCTGCGCTGCAGGCGCCGATCATCATGATGAGTCAGGGGCGCCAAGAGGCCAGAGACCGACTGCATGCCAGACGGGACTATCAGGTCAATCTGAAGGCCGAGCTGGAAATTCGGCATCTGCACCAGAAAGTCGATCATCTGTTGATGCATCAATGGGAGCGTCTTGTCGAAATACAGGATATTCAGCTGGAGTTGATCAATGAAATCAAAAACAGAAAATAGCAGAGGGGGGCAGGTAAATGTTGTTTTGTCAATCCGGAGCTGCATCATGCCCGCAGAACCTGTCAAATTGATTGACATCCATGTCGTGGCAATTATCATAGGTCAGATTCGAGAGTCAAGGGTTTGATAGAAAAAAGAGTACGGATCGCAGAGGAAACGTTTTATCCGGCCTTCCTCTGGTGTGAGCTTTTATTAAAGCAGATCATGTTTTTTTACAGGAATTAAAAAACAATGAAGAAAAAAATTTTTCTGACCATTCTCGGTCTCCTTCTGATTGTCGGCATTCTGGCTGGCATCAAGGCCCTGCAGATTCGGGCAATGATTGCTCAGGGCAAAAAATTCACTCCGCCGCCTGAAATAGTCACCTCGGCAACTGTCACTGCCGACTTCTGGGAAACGATGCTTACCTCGGTCGGCTCACTGGATGCGGTGCAGGGCGTGGTAGTAACCGCCGAAGAAACAGGCAAGGTGGTCAATATAGCTTTTGAAGCCGGTTCCCGCGTAGCCGCCGGCGACCTCCTGGTACAGCAGGACATATCGGTCGAAAAAGCCCAGCTCCGATCTGCCGAATCCGCATCCGACCTCGCGCGCATTGAATTCAACCGATCCAGAAAACTGCTGGCGGACAAGGTTATTTCCCAGGCCGACTTTGATAGCGCCCAAGCCCAGCTGACCCAGACTACCGCCCAGGCAGACAATTTTCGCGCAGTCATTGCCAAAAAGACCATCCGTGCCCCATTTTCCGGTCGACTGGGCATTCGCCAGGTGAATCTGGGCCAGGTCATCAGGGAAGGCGATGCTATCGTCAATCTACAGTCCATGCAGCCTCTTTTCGTCAATTTTCTTCTGCCGCAACAGCAGCTGGCCCAGGTCCACCCAGGACTCACCGTCCGGGTAAGCTCGGACGCCCTGCCGGGCAAGATCGTCACCTGCCCGATAACCGCCATCAGTCCGGAAATAGACGCCGCCACCCGCAATTTTCGGGTGCAGGCAACGCTGGCGAATGAAGAGGAACAGTTTCGTGCCGGCATGTACGTGAATGTGACTGTCGTCCTCCCGGCAAAAGAAAAGGTGCTGATTATTCCGGCCACGGCTATTCTGTATGCCCCGTACAGTGACTCGGTGTTCGTGATCGAAGACCAAAAGGGTGAAGCCGGCGCCCCTGGCGGTAAAACCATCCGCCAGCAATTCGTTCGTCTCGGCGAAAAGCGTGGCGATTTTGTCGTCGTGACCTCAGGTCTGAAAGGCGACGAAGAGGTGGTAAGCACCGGCGCATTTAAACTGCGCAACGGCCAGGCGGTCAAGGTGGATAATAAACTACAGCCTGAATTTAAGTTGTCGCCCCACCCGGCGGAAAGCTGACAGATGCAGCTTTTTCCATAAACCTGCTTGCAATGAGACTTTTACGAGTTTATCACTTATGAAATTCACTGATATTTTCATCCGTCGCCCGGTACTTGCTCTGGTGATCAGCTTTCTCATCATTATCGCCGGCCTGCAGGCTATCCGCTCCCTGAACGTCCGCCAATACCCGCGCAGCGATAACGCGGTGGTAACAGTGACCACGGTCTATGTCGGTGCCAGCGCCGACCTGGTGCGCGGCTTCATTACCACCCCGATGGAACGCGCTATTGCCGCCGCCGATGGTATAGATTACCTGGAGTCGCAAAGCACCCAGGGCCTGTCCACCATCAATGCCCGCTTGAAGATCAATTACGACCCGATCAAGGCACTGTCGGAGATCAGTTCCAAAGTAGACCAGGTACGCGGCGACCTGCCGCCGGAAGCCGAGGTACCGATCATCAACGTCGAATCGGCCGACAGCCAGTTTGCCTCCGCCTATCTGAGCTTCACCTCGGATATATTGCAGCAGAACGAGATCACCGATTACCTGGTGCGTATCGTCCAACCCCGGCTTTCCGCGCTGAGCGGCGTACAACGGGCCGATATTCTCGGCGCCCGCACTTTTGCCATGCGTATCTGGCTCAAGCCCGACCGCATGGCCGCCTTCAATATCAGCCCAAGCCAGGTGCGTCAGGCCCTGGCGGCCAATAATTTTCTGGCCGCCGTGGGCAACACCAAGGGGTCGCTCATCCAGGTCAACCTGACCGCCAATACCGATCTCCGTTCAGTGAAAGAATTTAAACGGTTGGTGATCCGTGAGGAAAATGGTGCTATCGTCCGCATTGAGGATATCGGCGAGGTAGTGCTCGGAGCTGAAAGTTACGATGCAGAGGTGCGCTTTTCCGGCCAGACAGCAGTGTTTATGGGAATCTGGCCCCTGCCGAACGCCAATTCCCTGGATGTTATCAAAGGGGTGCGGATAGAACTGGATGCCATTAAAAAACAACTGCCCACCGGACTTGAAGGTCGCCTCGCCTACGATGGCACCGCCTATATCGACAATGCTATTCGCGAGGTGATCAAGACGCTCAGCGAGACCCTGCTCATCGTCATTATTATTATTTTCCTTTTTCTGGGGTCGATGCGGGCGGCAATAATTCCTGTGGTAGTCATCCCCATGTCACTGATCGGGGCTGTTTTTCTCATGCAGGCCTTCGGCTTCACCATAAACCTGCTCACCTTGCTGGCAATCGTCCTCTCGGTCGGTCTGGTGGTGGACGATGCCATCGTCGTGGTCGAAAACGTCGAACGTCACTTAAGCCAGGGCCAGACCCCGATGCAGGCCGCCATTTTTGGTGCCCGAGAACTGTTGCGCCCGCTGATTTCGATGACAATTACCCTGGCGGCTGTCTATGCCCCTATCGGCCTGCAAGGCGGTCTGACCGGTTCGCTTTTTCGGGAATTTGCCTTCACCCTCGCCGGCGCCGTCGTTATCTCCGGCATCGTCGCTCTCACCTTGTCGCCGATGATGGCTTCACAACTCTTACAGCCAGGCATGACCGAACATGGCTTTGCCGGCAAAATTGAACGTGATTTTAAAAAGATCCGCAATTTCTACGGGCGATTGCTGGACAAAACGCTTAATGCCCGGCCAGCGGTGTATATGGTCTGGGTCCTGTTGAGCGTGTTGTCCATCCCCATGTTTACCATGTCGGCCAAAGAGCTGGCACCAGCCGAAGACCAGGGCGTCATTTTTGGCATACTCGATGCATCTGCCAACTCCACCCTCGACCAGACCAGCCTCTACGCCGCTGCCGTCAGCGATGCCTTTCTGAGCGTACCGGAGACGCAATTTGTCTTTCAAGTCACCATGCCTTCGTCCGGCTTTTCCGGCATGGTCGTCAAACCATGGCAGGAGCGTGAACGCACTATTTTTGAGATCATGCCGGAAGTACAGCAAAAACTGCACGGCATCACCGGCATCCGCATGTTCCCGGTAACCCCGCCTGCGCTTCCCGGCGGCGGACAATTTCCCGTGGAATTTATTCTGGCATCTACGGCCGAGCCGGCGCAGATTCTTAATTTTGCCAACCAGATCCAGCTCGCCGCCATGAAAAGCGGCATGTTTGCCTTTCCGCCCTTGATCGATCTTAAGATCGATCAACCCCAGTCCGAACTGGTTATCGACCGGGACAAGGTGGCCGATCTGGGCCTGAATCTTCAGCAGGTGGGTGCCGACCTGACAGCCATGGTCGGCGGTAATTTTGTCAATCGCTTCAATATCAGCGGCCGCAGCTACAAAGTGATCCCCCAGATTCAGAGGGTGGATCGGCTCAACCCGAATCAATTGAAAGACATCTATGTCACCGACAGTAATGGAAAATTAATCCCGCTCAGTACCATTGCCACCATAAAGGACAGCACCGTACCGCGCTCGCTTAACCGTTTTCAGCAGCTCAATGCGGTCAAAATCAGTGGCGTGGCTGTTCGTCCGCTGGAGGAGGCCTTGAAATTTCTGGAAGACAAGGCGGCTGAGATCTTACCACAGGGTTATGTACTTGATTACACTGGCGAATCACGTCAGCTGCGAACAGAGGGCAATAAATTTATCCAGGCTTTCGGCCTGGCGGTAATTTTGATTTTTCTGGTGCTGGCCGCCCAGTTCAACAGCTTCCGCGATCCCTTTGTTATTCTGGGCGGATCGGTGCCCCTGGCCATGTTTGGCGCCTTGGTCTTCACCTTTCTGAAAATGCCTGATCCCAGCGTTGCCTTCTGGACGCATGGCTGGACCACAACCATGAATATTTATTCCCAGGTTGGGTTGATCACGCTGGTCGGTCTGGTTTCCAAAAACGGGATTCTCATCGTCGAATTTGCCAATAAACTGCAGATACAGGGACTCAGTAAACGCCAGGCTGTGCACGAAGCGGCGATTACCCGCCTACGCCCTATCATGATGACTACCGGGGCCACTATCGCGGGTCACTTTCCCCTGACGCTGGTTACCGGGGCCGGGGCGGCTGCCCGAAACTCGATCGGTCTGGTGCTGGTTGGCGGTATGGCCGTCGGCACGATGTTTACCCTGTTTATCATCCCTTCCATCTATATGCTGATAGCCAAAGATCATGCCAAGGACAGGGGGGATCAGGAACAGGCGTTCAGTGAGAATGAACCTGAAAGTATCAAGGCGGCGCAATAGGGGGGGGAAGGACGACCGGAGGACAGGTCATGACGTAACCGACATGCAGCCCTGGCAGGAATAATTCAAACACCAGCTCTGCCCGACGCTCTTACTGGCTTGCTGAATCGTGTTCTGGCCAGAGCAAAAGGAAAACAGACCCAGGTCGCCATTTGTTATATCGACCTGGATCATTTTAAACAGTCATGCGCTCTTTACGGGTGCATGACGCTTACCATATCACCTAAGGAATTAACGTTTTTATAATATCCCTTTTGCCGATCACGCCCACCAGTGTGTCACCGCGCATTACCGGCAGGGTATGGACGTCTTTTTCCGACATCAGGGTTGCTATTTCATCGATAAGCGTTTCTTCGACCACCGTACGTGGGTTTTTGCTATAGATATCGCCAACTGTCGCCCCGGCGATTTTCTTCATTTCTTTTTCCATCTTGTCCGGATTTTCGAGATAGAAGACAGAATCGAGGATGGTTATAACGGTGGGAATATGAAGCTTTTTCTTCTGGTCGATCAGGTCGTTTACCGTGACCACGCCAAGAAGAGTACCGGATGCGTCAAGGACGGGAACACCACCGATATTCTTTGCGGCGAGAAGCTGCGCCAGTTCGATTACTGTTGTTTCAGGTGTAACAGTGATAACATCTTTCGTCATAATTTCCGCAGCTTTTTGCATGCATTCCCCCTGTTGTCTTTCTTCATTGATGGCATTGTGAAAACTACCCGAAGGGTCTCTTTCCTCTTCTGAGTTGTTGCCATTCTACCGATTTTTATTTCTACAACTTAATCATTTACGACTCGAGAGGAAACAGCGAAGATGGATCGTTCGTCAAAATAGCACCCCACCCGGTTCTTCAATCATCTTTTTGCATAGTTCCGGTTTCCTGTTCCAGCCGAAAGGAGAAATTATTTTCCGGGCGGTCATGCCAATAATGCCGTAATGTCTTTTCAATGACCGGGAACGCGATTGTGGACCAGGGGATTTCCTTTTCTTCGAACAGCCTGACCTCCATGCTTTCCCTGGTCGCATGAAACCGGGGAGCCTGAAGCCGGGCCAGGAACATGAGATAGACCTGGCCGATATGGACGATATCAAAGAGGCGATATGGCTGCAATGCAACGACTGACGCGCCAGTTTCTTCTGCAGTCTCGCGTCTTGCCCCTGCTTCGGTTGTTTCATTACATTCAAGATAGCCTGCCGGCAATGTCCAGAAACCCTTTCTCGGTTCAATATTTCTTTTGCAGAGAAGTATCCTGGTCTCCCATATGGGGATACACCCCACCACTATCTTGGGATTTTGGTAATGGATACGACCACAGGAAGTACAGATCGAGCGAGGTCGGTTATCATCCTGCGGAATCAGTGAAACGACCGGCGCAGCACAATGTGAACAGAAATTCATGGTATTGTAAATAGCTATGAGGTTTGCCGACTCCAGCACAACAGATGCGGGTCAAATTCTCCTGAAAAATGCTCTTCCAGAGTACCCCTTGCAGAATGGTCAGGCAATGGTTTCTTGCAGGACAGTTGTGCAAACTCTCTTTCCGGGGCGGTTCGAATTCTCACGACACCACTTGCAATCCTATTGTACATGTGATTGACTTCAATAAATTTTTACGGGTAATCCGGGCTGCAAGGCATCCTGACCAATACCCGGAACCGATCCAGCACCAGGATGAACACGCAATAGAAAGGAGACAGAAATCGTATGGGAATTATCGTTGCCTACTCAATTTTGGCACTTATGTTTCTTGGCCTGTCATCTGGTATATACAAACCAAAGAAATGGCATGACCTGACGGACAAACATGTCAAGATCCTTAGGATCGGCTGTTTTTTGGGTTTTCTGCTTATTGTCGCCAATCTTGCCGGCCACCTCATCTAAGATGACCGGCAACTCGTCGCAGACCGACGAAGAAAAAACCGGCAGGAACGAGGAACAGCACGAAGAGCTTGGCCAAGAACTGTTTCCCAGGGCGCTTTCCCGTCGATCCGCCGCTTATCAGATTCCGGCAGCAAGCGCCGTTGATCTCCGGGGATCGGCACCACCGTACATTATGCCATCTTTCACCATGATCGACTGAATGGCCCCCATGGCCTCTTGCTGTTCCACTTTGTGTCCTTTTTCCTGCAATATTTTGATGGTATCGGGGCTGATCCCCTCTTCGATCCGCAGTTCATCCGGCAACCACTGATGATGGACGCGCGGGGCCGCCACGGCACTCTGGATGTTAAGGCCGTGGTCTATGACATTCATAATCACCTGCAGGGTAGTGGTGATAATCCGCGAGCCCCCGGGGCTGCCGGTCACCAGAAAGTTTTTGCCCTCATTTTTGACAATAGTCGGCGACATGGAACTGAGCATCCGTTTGTTCGACTCCACCTTGTTGGCTTCCCCGCCGATCAAGCCGTAGGCGTTCGGCACTCCCGGTTTGGCGGAGAAATCATCCATCTCGTTATTGAGCAGAAATCCGGCTCCATCGACCACAATGCCGGAACCGTAGCTGAAATTGATCGTATAGGTGTTGGAAACGGCGTTGCCGAATTTATCGACTATCGAAAAATGCGTTGTCTCGTTGCTCTCATATGTTTGCGGTGTACCGGGAGCAATGGTACTGCTCGGGGTTGCTTTTTCGATGTCAATACCGGCACGGATTTTAGACGCATAGCCTTTTGCGATAAGGCCCTTCAACGGCACCTTGACAAAATCCCCATCGCCCAGATAAAAAGAACGGTCGGCGTAGGCACGCTTCATCGCCTCAGCCATCAGATGGATGGTCCGGGCCGAATTGTGGCCATATTCAGCGATGGGATATCCTTCGAGGATATTGAGGATCTGCACCACATGCGCCCCGCCCGAACTTGGCGGCGACATCGAATATATGTCATAGCCACGGTAGGTGCCATGCACCGGACTGCGCATGGCCGGGGCATAGTTTTTCATATCTTCCATGGTGATAAGGCCGCCGTGTCTGGCCATTTCCGCCACCAGCAGTTCAGCTGTTTTCCCTTCATAGAACTCTTTAGCGCCCTTATCGGCGATACGCTGCAGCGTCGCCGCAAGATCTTTCTGAATAAAGATTTCCCCCGGCGCAAAGGTACTGCCGTCCGGTTTATAAAAGATCTTTGCCGACGCTGGCCATTTCTTAAGCATAGCCTCTTTTTCTTTCAGACCGTCGCTAAAGCGCGGTGTGACGACAAAACCCTCCCCGGCCAGTTTGATTGCCGGGGCCATTGCCGCCTTTAAACTGATGGTCCCGTATTTTTCCAGCACCAGGGCGAGCCCGGCAACCGTTCCCGGCACCCCGGCCGCCAGATGGCTGTACCTCGACAGCTGACTGTCCGCATTGCCCTCTTTATCAAGGAACATGTCAACGCTTGCTTTCGCCGGCGCTTTCTCCCGATAATCAACGGCGACCACCTCATTGTTTTGTTCCGAAGAAATAAGCATAAATCCGCCGCCACCGATGTTACCGGACCTGGGCTGGGTGACAGCCAGTGAAAACGCAGCGGTAACCGCCGCATCAATGGCATTGCCACCTTTCTTCAGTACTTCCTGAGCTGATTCTGTAGCAAGGAAATGGCTGGTAACAACCATTCCCTCGCGACCCTGCACCGGGCTCATCCGCTCACCTTCCAGGATCGCAGCAGAATGGGCTATCGTGACAGCCAGTAATACAAAAGCCGCCAGCAGGCTGGCGACACGCCTATGATTTAATTGGAAAAATATTGCACGCATATGTCCTCCTGGGTTCTTGATTTCGCAACATGATTGCGTTGCCGAGAAGAGCTCATTCAGGTACGTTAAAGGCTATGCAGCAATCTGAAATGCAGAATTGCATGGAGAACACACCCCGATCAAAACCATCAGTTCTGGCCGGGGTCGTCATTGAGGAAATATAAACTATCCTTTTACAGGGTTATCTGTCACCACCACGGCCGCCCCCCCGGCCACCGCCTCCGCCAAAACCACTCCGGCCGCCACCGGCACCGCCGCGGCCACCACTGAAGTTGCCTTTATTGCCCTGACCGCCTCCGCCAAAGCCTCCTTTGCCGCCTCGACCGCCGCCACCGCCACCTCGGCGATCCTCACGATTTTTGTCCTGCGGTCTGGCTTCACTGACAGTTACTGTCCTGCCTTTAAATTCCTTGCCATTCAGGCCGTCGATAGCCGCCTGTCCGGTCTCTTTATCAGCCATCTCGACAAAGCCGAAACCCTTTGATCTGCCAGTGACTTTGTCGGTAATTACACTTGCTGACTGAACGTCGCCATACTCGCCAAAGAGCTGCCGCAAATCATCCTCTTTAACCTCGTAGGACATATTCCCCACATAGATCTTCATGTGCTGCTCCTTTTAAGTGCCTTACTCCCAAAGTCTGCCTGGAAACAGAACATCCGGAGAACACTGTTAATGTAAACAACTAAAAATAGTGCCACCAAGGCACTTCTCCCCGCTCATCTTTCATTTCTCGGAGGTAAGTCTTTCTGCTGCAACGTTCCCCCTTCATTTAATTTTTTAAGCGTCCCTGTTTTTTTCGGACGGTTACGCTGCCTGCTGCCAGCTTTCAATCAAGCTGTCTCAAGAGAGCGCGCAGCTCATCGAGTTCTTCCAACAGATCAAGGACTAATGCGGCCCCCGGGAGATTCACCCGCAGGTCGTTTTGTAATCTCAGCGTCACCTGAATTCTTTTCACTGCCAGCCCGTTGAACCGCCAGGTCTCAGGCGAGCTCCCTTCCGGAATGAGCACCCCCTCATTGACCATTTCGTGGATCAATTCATTTTCCACCCGGCACAGGGTACAGATCTCAGTGATTCCCCACGTCGTGCTGTCGTCCAGGACAGTGCAGGAATATTCTTCTTTCATATTCAACCTCCAAACCCTGACCGGGGATTATAGGGCATCAATTTCGCCATTTTTTCATACAAATCCTTTTGTTCCGGCGTGTCAGCCGGCGGGGTATGGACTGCAAGAGTTACATATTGATGACCGACCTGAGTTTTTGATGACAGTCCCCGGCCTTTCAGTCGCAGTTTTCGTCCTGTCTGCGAATTTGCAGGCAGTTTTAAATCAACATGACCGCCGAGAGTCGGCACAGCAATCGTTGCCCCGAGAGCTGCCTCCCAGGGTGTCACCGGCAAAACGAGATAAATGTCGCGTTTGTTGATCGTAAAATACGGATGTTTTTCAAAGACGATTTCCAGGAAGAGATTACCACGCGCTCCCCGTCCATACCCAACATCCCCCTGCCCTTCCAGCCTGATCTGCTGACCTTCGATGACTCCTTTGGGAATGGTGACATGCAGCGACTGGGGTTGGATAGTCATGCCGCCATTACCGTCCCCCACCGTTCTGTTCAGGGTGATGGTTCTTTTCGCCCCGTGATAGCTGTCCTCCAGGGTAATGGCTACCTTGGCGTGCAGATCATTGCCACGATCATGCTGTCCCCGGCCAAATGAAGAAAAATCTTCGGTCGTGAAACCGCCGCGGCCTCCGCCGAAGAGCGATTCGAAGAAATCGCTGAAATGTTCCGAAGACGCCTGTTGCGATCTGAAGCCGCCTTGTTGCTGACGGGTATTCCACCCTGGCGGCGGCCTGAATTCCTGACCTGCCTGCCAGTTGCTGCCGAAACTGTCATAGGCCTTGCGTTTCTCCGCATCGCCGAGGACTTCATTCGCCTCATTAATTTCCTTGAATTTAAGCTCAGCCTTCGGGTCCTTATTGACGTCGGGATGATATTTCCGGGCCAATTTTCGATAAGCCCTCTTAATCTCCTCCTGGGATGCGTCTTTGGCGACGTTCAGGGTTTTGTAATAGTCCTTATAATCCATATCCCTTGCCGGTCCAACCGGTTCACTTATCGTTGAGTTTCAGTCAATTGTCGATTTTTGTCGATGCCTCCGCCAATAAATCGTCAGTTCAAATATTTGTCAGAATCAATTATAAACACGTCTTCCTTATCGGTACAGTATGAGTCGATAAAAAAATCTATCTGCACCTCGACCCCCAGCTGAATGGCAGGAATTTTCTGCAACCACCTGTGGCAGGCCACCACCCCATGATGAACAAGAGATACCCGGGATAACCTTTTCAAAAGCGGCAAACTGCCTTACTGTTTTGTTGACAACCGGGAAGAATCCAAATAATCGGAGGTGTGTCATGAAGGAAATTCAAGATGTGTATCGAGGCTGGCATATAACCGTTGCCGGTGCAGAAAAGCTGTGTTCTCATTTCAGTTTTACTATCACTGATCCATCAGGCAAGGCGCAAAACGTCGCAATGGGCGGGGACAATGCAGAACGGGCTCTGGAAAGAGCGAAGGAATTGATCGATATGGAAGTGGAGTTTGCGGCCGAAGAATAACTGTTTCGGGTTTATTTCTTTTTAGAGTCGTCTGCATCATACATCAGACAATATTCCTTGATGAGTTGAATACGTTTCTGGGCTGGTATCCTGAAATATATCGGACTCAGCATAAGGATTCTAATTGCTTCTCTGGCAGTCATAAGCTGCTCCTTGTCACAATATTCACAGCCAATGCAACATACGAATATTTGCTGGAACATCGACCCGCCAGCCGTTGTTTCAGCACTCCCTCTCTCTACCTTTTGTTTTTTCAATTATCATGCCATTTTTTTCTCAGCAGATACGTTTTACGAAATAGTGGTGCCAAACCGAGGACCCCACACGTCGCTCAACATAAAATATTGATATTATAGCATATGTTTTTTCATGTGGAGCAAGTATGCTGTGTTTTTCAGAATGCGAGTCCACAGAAGATGCTCCTTGTAGCAAAATACGATGTCATATTTGTTAACTTTCCGGATATCTGGATGTTTTTCCGTATAGCTGGATTTTTTATCGATAGCCGGGTTGATCCTGCCGTTAATTAGTGCCGTGATGCCAACGATAGACAAAGCCCCCCACAATTTCTAAAAGAATTACCTTCGCATCCGGGATAAAACCGACAAGGGACGGACCTGGAGAATCTCCTGCAGCTAAAAGAGATGACCGCTCTACCGCGGTTTGTTTTACGACCTATACCACTTGCAATTAGCGTTACAATGATTTACTCACTGGGAATACCCAGAGAATCAGGAATTTCAAAATTGGAGCGGCAGCATATTTCATGGTGAGAAACATTCTATTTGTTGATGACGACGCAGTGCTCTGCAATGCGGTGACCAGGAGTCTGAGTCAATACAGGGAAAACTTTGCGATTGTCACCGCCTGCGATGGTTTTGAGGCTGTCAGGCAATTGAAGAAGGTCCCCGTATCGCTTGTTATTGTGGAACCGATACTGCCGCGCATGGACGGCATGAGTTTGATCAACCACCTTCGGCAACATTATCCAGACATTCCGGCCGTTATTGTATCCTCGATGGATGAAATGCGACTTCAGGCAGTAGCAAAAGGGAGTGGTATTACAGGATATCTCAAAAAACCTTTGCAGGCAGACAAGCTGGTTACCGCGATCAACGGCGTATTGCAGCATGAGGCGGCTGGCGGCATAATGCATGATATCTCTCCGACAGTATTTCTGCAATTAATGGAAATGGACGCAAAATCCTGCACCATACGAATAATTGACAACGCAACACAGCGAGGCGGCATTCTTTTTTTCCAGGAAGGCGAGCTCCTTGATGCAAGGATAGGCGAATTGCATGGCATTGAGGCAGCGTATGAACTTTTCTCCTGGGATTCCGCAACAATCTTTATTCGCAATGAGTGTGAACCAAGAAAAAATGTCATCAACAGCGAGTTGACTCCCATAATTATGAAGGCGGTGGGTATGAAAGATGAAACAACGAGCCCCGAACCGGAAGATGCACCCAATCCTCCGCAGGAGCCAGGCAACGAAAACAAACAGACAAACGCCTTGACTGCGGTCAGAATAGAAGTATTAAAAACCAAGTTAGGTGATGAACTGGGCCTGAAAAAATCTTTTCAAGATGCCACGGTGACGCAGGCGGTGACACAACTTGCGGAGATGGGGAAAATGGATCGTTATGGTGCATTCAGCTTTGCCTATATCACCCACAAAAAAGATCACCAGATAGTCTTGTCCGGACACCCCCCGACGGTGTTGGACATTACCCCGAGCTGTGCTCCGAACAAGATTGTCGACCTGCTCACCAAAACGAGATGGTGATATATGGAAATTACCTATCGAATTCGCCCGATAGCCTGCGAGACCTCCGCACTGCTCAGAGTTTCCTGAAATTCCATATGAATGGTATAATCATTGCCGACAAAGTCGTGGCACTGGACCGCTTTAATCACCCCCTTGCGCTGGACTGAATGGGGGGAAAGATCCGTTCGCACGGTGACATTCACATCCTGGCCGAGAAGAGCTACGGCATTTTTCTTTTTGGAAAACCGCAGACTAAAAGCCAGACCTCCTCTTGAAATATCTATAAGATTCCCTTTGGTACCAAAGAGACTTTCTTCGCCTATATTTTTGACCACTGCAACAGCCACCTTGCCAGATATTTTCACCCGCTCAAAGCGTCTCCTGGTCGTCCCGGGCTTATCAAAGGTGATATTGGTCAATTTAAATTGATTGCAATAATCCATGAGCTTCGTACGAACTGCCGGACAACTTTCCTTGAGACTCAGGAGACGGTCCCAGGTGAGCTGGGAGATATCTGCCCCCAGACTTCGTGCGCTCATCGTCCATATGGATATATCGAAAAACGTTTCAGCACCGAATATTTCGCCGGCGTCCAGGGTTTTCAGGGCATATTCGCCCCCATGGCTTGCCGAAAAAAGCTGCACCTTCCCGCGATCGATAAAAAACAATGTCGACACAAATTGCCCCTGGTCGACGACAATCTCACCAGTTTTATAATGTTTATGAACCATCGCATGATAGAGAGAAGAAAACTCTTCTGTCGACAGCTTCTCGGCCAGCTTGGCCCAGACAGCACGATATGCATCACTGATGGAAAGATTTTTCTGTTCCTCGATTATCTCCGCGGCAAGGATTATCTCGCGCAACGCAGTCGAATCCGCCTGAAGGATCCAGTCACGCAGATACTCAGCCATGTCGAATTGTTTTTTATGGGCGCAGATTTCAATCTGTGCCAACATAAGTGCGATAGCGTCACCTTTCTTGCCCTGATGCAACAGATCTTCTATTTTCGGGCCCTCCGGCACCTGAGCAGCATAGTTTTTTGGCAAAGAAGAGGAAGCAGCAAGCGGGGGTTTGGTTTCAGGTAGCGCCTTAGCAACCGGATTGTCTGTGCCTGGAGAGGCCGTGCTGGTTTCCGGCGGCAAGGCCAGTTCCAGCTGGGCAACTGCCACCTGGGCTGCGTACCGCACCTCATTATCCAACACGGTTTTTCCAGAATAATGGTCCTGCAATATTTTTTTTAGCACCTGTCGGGCTGCAGGAGACGCACACTGGCCAAGGACCTGACAAATATTCCCCACCACCTTTGCGCCGATCTGCGGAATGAATTGAGCATTTCGGCCAAGGAGAGCAATCAGTTTTTCGGCAATTTCTTCATCTGCAAAAGGCAGAAGAGCCATGATAAATTGCGGCTTACGCGGGTCATCGGCATCTTGCAGCATCCGGAGCAAAACTTTCTTACAGATAGTCGAATCGCTCAGTTTCGCTTCTAGTTGTGTACAGGCAGCTTTTATATTCTGCAGGCGGTCAAAACCGTTCATGCCGACAATAAGATAGCCAATCTCGGTTGAGTGGAGATAATAACCGCCCTGTTCGAAGAACAACTCTGCCTCGACGGGCGAATGCAGTTGATCGATAATCGCATGCCACGGGGAAACGTGCTCAGCTTTTTCACCAACCTCACTGTTATCGTGCAAAAAGAGGACATCTCCTCGAGTCGAAAGAAAGAGTACTTTCTGAATGGAAGGAAGTTGTGATATTTTCGTGAGAAAGGAGTTCATCCAAACACTATGTTAAAAATTACAACAGGCACCCTGCAGGAAAACAGGGTGAAAATTTGATCAATTGCCGCGAATAGAACAGTACAATAGCCTTGAATTCCGCATGATCCGGACTGTTCCGTCCAAAGCCCTATATGGATATTAGTACCTTACTCTTTGAACTCTGTCAAAAAAAACGGGTAAGCCAGGGCTAGTTTTAACAACATGAACTCGAGTGTACCGCAAAGGTGCTTATCATGGTTTTTTCCCCGTTTACCACGGTTACAACTCTTGCAGCAACAGTCTTCCTCAGATTGACACGCTGATGAAAAGCACATCTGCTAGAGCCCGTTTTCTAGTGCTTTTCGAGGCTGTCGTTGCAGTGCCTCTGCCACTAATTCCAGAATATGTACAGCTCGCACCGGCAGACCCGCATGATTGATTATATCCTGCAACTGCATGATGCAGCCGGGACAGGCGGTGGCGATCAACTGCGCTTTGCTTTCTTTTAATCCCTGAATTTTCCTGGCGCCAATGGCCTTGCTGGTCTCGTAATGATACACCGAAAATGTCCCCCCCAGACCGCAGCAGGTCGCGGCACTTTCCATTTCAACAAAATCGACGTTAGGCAAAGCGCGCAGCAACTCTCTGGGCTCTCGGGTTATCCCCTGATTCTTGAGATGGCAGGGATCATGATAGGTGGTCCTCACCCTATCCGGCCACTTTTCCATCCCGGCCAGTTCTGCAAAAAGCCGTTCTTTTTTCAAAAAAACACTGAAGTCAACCACTTTACCGGTGAAATCGCCATAATCAGCCTTCATGGTCCGGTAATATTCGCCGATCCCGCCATTACAGGAAGCACAGGCAGTAATGATGTATTGTACCTCTTTTCGGTGAAAGGCATCGACATTGGTCTCGGCCAGCTGCTCGACCAGCCGGCCGTTTCCCGAAGAAAGCGCCGGGATACCGCAGCATTGCTGCGTTCTCGGCACATACACCGAATAGCCCATCCGCTGCAGAATGGACACCATGATTTCCCCTATTTCCGGGTAGATATAGGTAATGGAACACCCGGCAAAAAAACCAACCACCGGCTTATCAGATCGTCCCTCGATAAACTCCGGCACCCGGTCAAAGAGATTATGAAAGGCAATATTCGGCACGGTCCGATCTTTCATGACCGGCGTCGGAAAGCGAAGCCGTAAGCCACTCGATTCCGGCACCTTTTTCAACACCAGTGGAGAAAGTAATGCGCTCCCCTTGCTGAGGGTCTTCATCAGCACCGGAGACCCCAGCAGGGTCGAAACTCCCTTGCCGACCAGCGACAGACCCCGATTATCGGTAATCTGTCGGCGGATGGCCCCGACGATTTCATGGGTCGGCACCTTGTTGGGACACTTATTGACACAGGAGCCGCACATCAGACACATGCTGATATCCTGCTGCAGATGCGCTTCTAACTCCGCTTCCCCATCAAGCAGGGCTGCCGCGAGGGCAATTTTACCCCTGGCAACCGCTCCTTCTTTTTTATTCACCTGATAGGCGGGACAATGGGCCTGACAGACGCCGCACTTGACGCACTCGCGGATTACTTGTTCAAAATCCTGTAAACTCTTATTCTTTGTATGGGTCATAATGTACTTCTTATACGGAGCTTGCTTTTACCGTTAACTCTTTATAGTTGTCTCATCCCGCCCAATACTGTGCGGGATTATGTTCAATGCCCCTTGAGGGGGATACGTTCCTTCGCGGAATTCTTTCTCTTGTAAGGTGCACAAGAAGATTCACAATTGGCCACTCATCCCGCCCAAAAGATTCGCGGGACTCTTTACAGTACTCGCTTGACGGGTACTCTTTACAGTCCCCGTGCTGTGCGGGGATAAGTTCCTTCACGAAATAATTCTCTTG
>AMWB02043570.1_pt2 | contig 28940 bp, 31 predicted proteins | sample 200311 | NCBI WGS metagenome assembly AMWB02 (sample SAMN02737377, study PRJNA173069) | bioreactor metagenome | biome: anode biofilm in microbial fuel cells | place: USA: California | collected 2010-12-16
ATAAAAAACCCCCCGGGCAGGCCGGAGGGTTTTGATGTAAGGTGAGTATTTAGTTGTGTATGATTGGGTCAGGGTTGCCGTCCGGATCATTCAGGACATACCCGGAGGTTTTCGGATTTCCGCTTGTGACCAGCAGTACGCCGCAGGCGTGAGGTGCAGCCATTGAGGTGCCGCTCATTGTAGCGAGGCCGCCGTTGTTGTAAGTTGAGAGAATGCTTACGCCGGGAGCACAGTAGTCAATGGGCGGGTTCCCGTAGTTTGAGAATGTTGCGAAATAATCATTGACATCACAGGCCGAGATGGTATAAATGTTGAGGCCATTAGCTCTGGCCGGCGAGTGATTGTTTGCATCATCGCTTTCATTCCCGGCAGCCAATGCAACAAAAATACCCTTGGCTCCCATCTCTATCACTTGAAGGTCCAGAGGCTCATATGCACCGCCACCAAGGCTCATGTTGGCAGCATCACCGGCAACACCGTTGGCGGTCACCCAGTCAACCCCCTGAATGATAACTGACATTGCGCCGGAACCCCTTTTGTCAAGGACCTTAACCGGAACGACCGGTGCACCGGCTGCCACACCCACTACACCACCGTCATTGTCTTTGGCAGCAACGATACCTGCACAGTGCGTACCGTGGCCGTTGTCATCATTTGGGGTGGTAGTGCGCAGAACGAAAGTTTTCCCCTTTGCCACATCAACATTGAGGTCACCGTGGTCCAGGTCAATGCCGGTATCAATAATCCACGCTCTTTTCGTACCTGAGTAGGTTGCTCCTCCGCCTACCCTGGTAATTCCTGCTGGCATTACTTCAGGAGTTGGCAGAGGCACTGGCGACGGGGCCGGTTTGGCAAGTATGAACATCATATCCTGCCATACTCCTCTTACGTTTGGATGTTTTTCAAGGGCCAGAGCCTCATTCTCACTCATCTGCACTGCAAAGCCGGGAATTCCCGCCGAATAGACGTTCAGTGGCTCACGGTCATAGATGCCTGCCTTGGCAAGAATGTCTTTTGTCACAACTGTCATTGCCAGCTGGGCATCGTCATAACTCATGGTGCCCGACTTGACATAGCCGAAATCGCCCTTGAGCAGAACCACATACTGGCCTGGTATTACTTCGAGTGATGTCTTGATGTAATCGTCCTCCTGAGTGACGGGTTCAGTGGCTCTTTCACACGCTCCAAGCAGCAATGCAGCTGCCGCAGCACAAAGAAGAAGTTTTTTCATTTGAACAGATTTAGGTTTAACTTGGGATTAACAATCCCCTAAATTACCTAAAACCTGATTGCATTATCACTCCTTCGTTAACTTTTATTAACACCCTCACCCCTGGCTGTTGAAAAACACAAACCCGGATCGTATACCCCTGCCTTTCAGATTCTATGACTTTATGACTTTGGACTTTCAGACTTCCCTATCCATATACGGATACCTGAAATCCGTCGCCGGCAGGAAAGTCTCCTTGATGGTCCTCGGCGAGACCCACCTGATAAGGTTCAGACGGCCTCCTGCCTTGTCATTCGTGCCCGATGCCCTGGCCCCGCCGAAGGGCTGAAGCCCTACCATGGCACCCGTGGGCTTGTCGTTGATATAGAAGTTGCCTGCCGCAAAACGCAATACCTGGCACGCTTTGACCATGGCAGGACGGTCAGCCGAGAAGATCGAACCGGTCAGCCCGTACGGCGAGGTTTCATTGACCAGATGAAGCGTCTCCTCATATTTGTCGTCATCGTAGACATAAAGGGTGACCACCGGGCCGAAGATCTCCTCCTTCATGGTTATGAACTGCGGGTCCTTCGTCAGGATGATTGTCGGTTCTACAAAATAGCCCTTGCTCTTGTCACCTTTGCCGCCATGGATTATCTCACATTCAGGCGACTTGATGGCAAGGTCAATATAGCGCATGATGTTGTCAAACGACTTCTCGTCAATCACAGCATTCATAAAATTCCTGAAATCGGCCGGATCACCCACACTGATCTCCGAGGCCTGCCGGCGAACATGTTTCGATATCTCCGGCCATAATGATTCCGGGATATATACCCGTGAAGAGGCTGAGCATTTCTGCCCCTGGTACTCGAACGAGCCCCTGATGATAGCAGTAGCAGCCTCCAGCGGGTCGGCGGAGTTGTGTATCATGATGAAGTCCTTGCCGCCCGTCTCTCCAACTATCCTTGGATAGGATTTGTATTTCTCAAGATTGGCGGCAGCTGTCTTCCAGAGCCCGTTGAAGGTATTGTTTGACCCCGTGAAATGTATCCCGCCAAGGTCGGGATGGTTCATTACCACGGAACTTATGACTGACCCCTGGCCGGGAAGGAAGTTGATAACACCTGCCGGCATCCCGGCCTCCATAAAGACCTTCATCAGTATCCAGCTCGAGAGGAGGGAGGTTGTAGCGGGCTTCCATACGGTTGTGTTGCCCATCAGCGCCACAGCCATATTCAGGTTGGAGGCAATTGCCGTGAAGTTAAACGGCGTAATCGTATAGACAAAACCCTCCAGAGGACGGTATTCCACCCTGTTCAGTTGATCAGTGGCGGAGCGTGGCTGCTCCTGGTAGATCTGGCCGGCGAAGTATGCGTTGAATCTCAGGAAATCAATGGTCTCGCATGCCGCCTCCACCTCGGCCTGGTGAACAGTCTTGCTCTGCCCGAGCATGGTGGCCGCTACAATCGTGTAACGGTACTTGCGCGAAAGAAGCTCCGCAGCCTTGAGCATAATGGAGGCCCTCTCGATCCACGACAGCGTCATCCACTGCTCTTTGGCCTGCATGGCAGCAGCGATGGCATCGGACACTTCCTTCTCACCGGCCATATGATATGTTGCCAGTACATGACCGTGGTCATGCGGCATCACAACCTTGCCGGTCCGGCCGGTCCTGACCTGTTTGCCGTTTATGATCAGTGGTATCTCAATAACCTCAGAAGAAATTCTTTTAAGCTCCTTTTCAAGCTCAGCCCGCTCCATACAACCGGGAGCATAACTCATTAGCGGCTCATTTACAGGACTTTGAATAGAGTAAATAGCATTATTCATAACGGCATTGTTAATTTCAATATGTAAATAATTGCATAACGTAAAATCAGGTGAATTTAGACAAATAAATTGTCTGGCAAACTAACAATTGTCATGTTGAAATTGTTCCGGATACCGGGAAATCAGTCAGAGACAACTCAATCAGGGAGGGATTCAGAAAGAATATTGCTTGCTATGGCAATCATCTCGGGCTTGCCCAGGAGGTAGGCTATATCATTTCCGTTTATCACTGTTGATGGTTCAGGATTAGGGATAACTGTTTCTCCGTGTTTTATAGCCACCATTGTGACCCCGCAGGTTTTTCTGAGCGCCGTCTGTGCAATGGTTTTACCTGTAAAGACCGATTTTTCACCAACTTTCACGGCTGCAATCTCAATATCAGGTATATCCTTGAGGAGTGAGTATCCGCCAACCCTGCTCCTGTCCCTGAAAGTGCCGTAGTTGTCCTCCCTGGTACGTGCAATGGCCCGTTCAATATCCATACGCGGAATAAGATACTTGCCGAGGATTCGCTCAAAGAAATCGATGGCAGTCTCAAACTCCTCGGGTATGACCTGGTTGGCGCCAAGCCTGTAAAGCTCCTCTATGTCAGTCACATGTCTTGTCCGTACAATCACATGGGCATGTTTGTTCATTGCTCTTATATGTTCCACTATGGAGAGTGCGGTGATGAGGTTCCCCACGGAGACTACCACCAGTTCAGCGGTGTGGACGAATGCCTGGCGCAGCACAGGCTCAAAAGTCGCATCACCGAAAACGGTCAGGTTGCCCTTTTCCATCTCCCTTCTGGCAAGATCAGTGTCAAAGACTATCGAGGTAAACGGGAGTCCCATCGACCTGAGCATGGAGGCAAGATTTATTGCCCTGGAGTCTTTCCCTATAAGGACCATATGCTTGCTGATCTCCGGTATCTCCACCTGCCTGAGCGGGAAGAGTCCGTTTACAATCTTAGGCGGGAGCGGCAGTTTTAGAATGAGGTTGGCCAGTGGCTTTGAGGCTTGTATCAGGAAAGGAGAGAGGGCCATTGATGTAATTGCCACTGCCAGGAAGAGCTGGTAGTGATACGGCGTAATAATTTCATTTGTCAGGCCTATTGTTGCAAGGATAAATGAGAATTCCCCTACCTGCGCCAGCGAGAGACCCACAACCACCGTTCCGAAGAAGGTGTGACCCAATGCAAAAGCCGTAAATCCGGCAACAGCTGTCTTTACCAGCATCACCAGCATCACGGTTGCCAGTACAAGCCACGGGTGTCCGGCAACAAACCCCAGATCGAGAAGCATACCTATTGATACGAAGAAGAAACTTGTAAAGACATCCTTGAAGGGGATTAGGTTCCCGAAGGCGCTGTGGCTGTATTCGGTGTCCGAAATCATCAGTCCCGCGAGGAAGGCGCCAAATGCAAGTGTCATCCCCAGTTCGTGCGTCAGCATAGCCACTGCAAGGCAGATCAGCAGGAGGCTCATGAGGAAGAGCTCCTGGCTGCGTGTCATTGCAACCAGGTGAAGGAACCATGGCACAAGCCATCGCGTTCCGGCCCAGATGAAGATCATGATGCCGGCAGCCTTCAGCATCATCAGCAGTATATTATGTCCCACATCAGCAGATCCGCCTCCCAGCATTGGCATAAAGATCAGAAGCGGAATCAGGATGATATCCTGGAAAATGAGAATTCCGACTATCGTTTTACCGTAGTGTGTGGTCAGTTCTGACCTTTCCTGAAGCAGTTTAAGTACTACTGCAGTACTGCTCAGCGCAGTCAGGAAGCCGACGAAAACGGCCTCGTTCCATGCGAGGTGATATGCCCTGGCCAGGAGCATCGTTACCCCGGCCGTAAGGAGCAACTGCATGAACCCGCCCAGGAATACAAGCCGCCGGATATTGAGCAGATGGTTAAGCGAGAACTCCAGACCTATTGTAAACATCAGCAGTATTACCCCGATCTCGGCCATCACCTCTACATTCTCGGGCGAGCTGATAAGTCCCAGAAGGTAAGGGCCTGCTATGATCCCGGTGAGGAGGTAACCGATAATTGCGGGGACATGGATCCGTGTGAATATGAAATTCACAAAAGTTGAAAGGGCAAAGATGATGACGATATCCTTAAGGACACCCGGTTCCATTTGGCAGTGCAGATTGGTGACCTAAAGATATGAAAAGATGCGGTTGGATATGTCAGGCAGGCGTTTCCTTATCGCTGCACATCGGGTTGTCGGATAGAAGACACTCGGTAACAGCATCGAGAATATTCTTGCTGCCCGCAAGAACGATGAGCTTGTCGCCGGTATGTATGACGGTCATGCCGTCAGGGATAATGTACTGGTTGTCTCTCTTGATCATCGCTATGCGCGCGTTTTTCGGAAATCCCAGATCAATGATCTTCATGCCGGCAACCACGCTCCCGGGCGAAATAGTAAATTCTGCCAGCTCCGAATTGATTGGTTCGGAAAGCAGTATGTCGGCGGCAGTGACTGTCTTGACCCGCGCCGGAAGAGAGACCTGCAGCCACTTCGCCACGATGGGTATCGTGGTTCCCTGTAACAGTACCGAAGTCAGTGAGATGAAGAAGACTATATTGAAAATCATGTCCGCCTTCTCCAGACCTGCCATCAACGGGTAGGTGGCGAAGACAATGGGCACCGCCCCGCGCAGCCCCACCCAGGAGATAAACAGCTTCGTCCTGGTCCGAAGTCCGAACGGCAACAGGGTCAGGAAGACGCTGAAGGGACGGGCAACGAAGATCAGGAATGCGGAGATCAGCATCCCGATGCCTATCACCGGCACGATGTGACTCGGGAATACCAATAATCCCAGCACAACGAAGAGAATAATCTGCATCAGCCATGCCAGCCCGTCGAACATCTTCATAATAGTCCGCTTGTGCAGCAGATACTGGTTTCCAAGGTAAATGGCAGATACATAAACGGCCAGAAACCCGTTCCCGCCCACTGCGGTGGTGACCGAGTATGTGAGCAGCATAAGTGTTATTGAGAGTACAGGATAAAGCCCTTCGTAATCTAGTTTTATGTGGTTGATTACGAACTTGCTCCCCAGCCCGAAGAGATACCCCAGTCCTCCTCCCAGCAGCAGCTGCATGAAGAACATCGGCAGTACTGACAAGAACGATTTTTCGCCGTTCTGAACCAGACCGATGAAGACGATTGTGAGGATGTAAGCCGTCGGGTCGTTACTTCCGCTCTCGAACTCCAGGGTGGGTCGGATGTGCCCCTTGAGTGCAAGGCTCTTGGAGCGAAGAATAGAAAAGACAGCTGCTGCATCTGTTGAAGAGACTATCGCGCCAAGCAGCAGCCCCTCATAAATGGAGAAGTCTGTAATCCACCACACGAATAGACCGAGGGAGACGGCGGTCAGCAATACTCCGATTACGGAGAGGGTGATACCCTGCCACAGGATTGGACGCACAGAACCCCAGTCGGTCTCGAAGCCCCCGGAGAAGAGTATGAAGTTGAGTGCAACGATGCCGATGAACTGTGCCAGCCCCGGGTCATTGAATGGAATTTTCCCGATTCCTTCCGAACCGGCCAGCATGCCTACGGCAAGAAACAGAACAAGGGTGGGAACGCCTATTCTCAGAGAGGTCTTCCCGGCCAGCACACTGATGAAAATCAGGACCGAACCGATAAGAAGTATATTTTCAGCAGTGATTGTCACAGGCCCCTTTGTTGCGGAGCTAAAGATATTAAAATGCGGTTTCCCTGACAAAAAAATCCCGGTTGTTCAGGCCGGGAATATGAAGAGAAAAAATACGCGGGCGCTCAATTAATGCCCGTATAGTCATCCAGTCGCGAAAGGTTGCCATCCTTTATCTGCCAGGCACGGGCCTCCGGATCCCAGGTACTGAACTTCAGTGATTCGGGCAGGGCTCCTTCAACCATGCGGATTTTGGTCCCCTCGGGAAGCCTCACATCGATATCAACAAGAGAACCGTTCCACCGTGACCCGGCAGGGAGAGAAAAATACTCGTCGAGGTACAGAGTGTCTCCTGAGAATTTCCAGCTGTATTCCACTTTCCTTGCGAGGTCCCTGGCTTCGCTTTCAGAGTTGCTGGCGGCCTGTCTCTCAACCGAAATGTATCCGGAAGTTGTATCACTGCCGTAAATATTCAGGTCAGCAGATGCATAGAGCCTGTCATTGGCTGTGTCAAGAAAAAACCTGAAGTCATCAGCCGAGGCAAATTTATCGTAAGAAATATCCGCCTGCTTTTTCATCGGGGCAATCCAGAGTGTCTCGGGAGCCGGATTGAGAACCACTCTTTTCTCGGTTAACTCCCTGTTTGAATAGACTGAGAGCTGGAGACTAAGAATGATTGCCAGCGCGCATAGCGAAGCGATCCAGACCAGGAAGAGCACAATGTTCATCATCCTGAAACTCTCCTTTATTCTGAATATCAGCTTTATACCCACCCAGATGAGGGCTGCCAGCGGCAGCAGGGTCACCAGCGCGGTGAGTACCAGTATAGGCCATACAGTGTTGGTGCTGAGCACAATGCCAAGCAGGTCATGCACATTTGTAATCTCCGGCTCCATCACCGAGGCAAAGAAGGGGACGTTATTGAAGAAGATCAGTAATACGAAGATGAAGAAGAAAAAGAATCCAAACAGGGTGAACAAACCTCCAATGATAACGGCAAGTACCCTCATGATGGCCGACATCAACTTCCCGAAGGCCCTGAAAAACTCAGAGAGAGCCTTGCCGAACCTTGCCGAAGGACTGTTGGGGTCGTACATCGACTTTCTTACATAGAGTGTCTTGTTCTTTGCTGCAGGACCGTCATCGTAATAGTCCTCCGGCGCACCCATTGTGTTGATCATGCCGGTGACCATCTCCTTCGAGACAAGCGTCGGAGGCTCCTTCCCGCCGCCAAAGATCTCAGCAATACGCGCTTCGATGTCCTCCAGTGTTTCGTCGCCACCCTGCTCTGTCCGGAACCTGGCGGAGACATGGTCAAGATAGTGTTTCAGTACCTCCCAGGCATCCTCGTCCACGCGGAAGAGCTGCCCGGCAATGTTGATGTCAAGGTTTTTTTTCATGGCTGCCTCTATTTCCTGTCACGTATCTGATTAACCGATTCCACGAGCTCGTCCCATACTTTGTCAAGCTCCCTGAGGTATATCTTCCCAAGCTCGGTGAGTTCATAATATTTTCTTGGAGGACCCTGTGGCGACTCTTCCCAGCGGTAGCTGAGCAGGCCGGCGTTCTTCTGCCTGGTAAGCAGGGGGTAGAGTGTCCCTTCAACTACTATCACCTGTGCTTTCTTGAGCTCATTGATGATGTCCACGGCATAGCAGGCGTTCCTCGACAATACTGCCAGTATGCAGTACTCGAGTATCCCCTTCCGCATTTGTGCTCTTGTGTTGTCCGTATTCATGGCTATTATATTTTATCAGCGTTGTCCGTCCCGGCCGATGTTCAAAGGTTCATCTTCTCTTTGACTGTGTTGAACTCCTGTCTGACGGAATCTGTTATGTTACCTATGGTTACCGGGTCACCCCTCATCTCAAGCTTCTGGGCAGTGGTCCTTGCTTCAGGCAGGACGATCCACAGGATCAGGTAAAGCCCGAGGCCGAAGCCGCCGGCAAAGATCAGCACCGCGAAGATGATCCTCATTATAAGCGGATTCCAGTCAAGATATGCGGAGATGCCCGCACACACCCCGCCGAAAACACGCCTGTCCGGATCACGGTAAATCCTGCGCTGCGATCGCGGCGGCACCTCGCCGGCAGGCTCGCCGCCGCTGATGTCCTCCGGTGAACCCAGTATGGCCATCACCTCCTCAACATCCTTCAGGGTGATGACCTGCTTGTAGGCGTTCAGCTTCGTCCTGAACAACTCCGATATCCTGCCTTCGATATCGGACATTATCTCAGATGCCCCCGGCTCGCCTGAAAACTCCTTCTCAAGTCGTTTCATGTACTGCCGGAGCCTCTCGTAGGCGTCATCATCCAGGTTGAACGCGTAACTCCCGAGATTGATGTTAACAGTCATTTTCATTGTCTTTATTATAAGGTACCTGTTAATGCAAGTTAATTTGGTAATGCAAATATATAAATAAAATATAATACCATGCAATACATAGTAGTAAAAATAATAAAATATTTTTTTTGCAGAAGTACTGAACTCCTACGGGGGGTTGGGGTTAGATAGAGGAGGAATGACTAACTTTATGAAAATTTACTGATATGAAAGCCTACAACTGGGGTATACTTGGAACCGGAAACATAGCGCATAAGTTTGCGCGGGCGCTGATGTTGCTTGATAATGCGCATCTTTATGCGGTGGGGTCACGTGATGCCGCCCGGGCTGAAAAGTTTGCCGGCGAGTTCGGGTTTGTGAAGCATTTCAGCAGTTATGAGGAGATGCTGGCTGACCCGGGCGTGGATGTGATATATATCTCTTCTCCCCATACCCGGCACCTGGAGAACACGCTGATGGCACTTCAGAACGGCAAGCATGTCATCTGCGAGAAGCCAATGTCAATCACTGCGGCAGAGGTATCAAGGATGGCTGATGAGGCAAAGAGGAGAGGTCTCTTTCTGATGGAGGCGCTGTGGCCTCCCTTCCAGCCCTCGTATCTCAAGGCTGACGAAATCCTTAAGAGCGGCAAGATGGGAAAGCTGCTGCACATGAGGGGGAAGTTTGCATTCATCTCTCCCTATGACCCTGAGCTGCGCACATATAACCTGGAGCTGGGTGGCGGTTCACTGCTTGACATTGGCATCTATCCCGTGATGGATATTCTCAGGTACCTGGGTGAGCCCGAAAATATTGTTGCCACATCACTGTTTGCCCCTACCGGTGCTGACGAGAGCACGGCAATGATCTTCAGGTTCTCTGACGGGCGACTGGCAGAAGCCTACAGCTCATTTGCAAACATGGGCGGGGTCTCAACCGAGTTTTTTTGTGAGAAGGGCAATCTCATCCTCACCCGTGGCCGTGACCGCAACCAGCATCTGTTAATAGAGTTGCAGGGTGATGTTGATGACCGCATATTCACTCCCCCTGCCCAGGGTTACCAGTATGAGGCTGCCGAGGTGATGAGCTGCCTTGACAAAGGGCTGACAGAGAGCCCGGTGGTTCCCCTCTCCTTCAGTCTCTCGCTGGCCCGGATCCTTGATGAGGTGCGTCGCAAGGCCGGCATCAGGTACCCGGGACGAGACAAGTGACAGCCATAACCGCCGGCCGGCTATGACCGAAACTCCCTCAGACATTGAAAAGCGGAAGCTGCTGCTCAGCATGCTTGTTCCATTCCTGCTGGTGGCTTTCATGTGGCTTAGCCTGGCAGTGGAGAAGCTGTTCAGCATCAGTCTTCACAGCCTTGGCATTTTTCCCGGCAAGGTCTCATCCCTTACAGGAATTATCACCTCTCCGTTTGTTCACTCAGGAGCCAGGCATCTCTTCAACAACACAATTCCTCTGTTCATCCTGGGCACGGCTCTCTTTTACTTTTACTCGCAGGTGTCCTTCAGGGTCCTTATCTGGTCCACCCTGCTTACGGGGCTGGCTGTCTGGCTGACCGGCAGGCCGTCATGGCACATCGGAGCCAGCGGCTTAGTCTACGCCCTTGCCTCCTTCCTGTTCCTGAGCGGCATCATCCGCAGGCATATCCCGCTGATGGGACTCTCACTGCTGGTGGCCTTCGTCTACGGCGAGATGGTATGGGGTATTTTCCCGGGCTTCAGGATTGACATCTCATGGGAGTCGCACATGCTCGGTGCCGCTGCCGGCATAATCCTGGCTGTCTGGTATCGTGCCCAGGGGCCACAGAAACCCGTTCCCTTCTATGAAAAAGAGGAGGAGGTTCAGGACTATGACGATGAGGCCCTGCCGGTGAAAGAAGAAAAAGAGGCCGGACCGCAGGATCGAGCAAATTAATTGCTATTTTTAAACCCGCTAAACTAACCTAAAAGCCCGGTAATGTACATCAGAACTGGAACTCCGGCATTTGATGAGCTTATCCCGAGGATAAGCAGGTTCCTCGAACAGGACCTTCTTGAAATTAATATTGATGGTGAAAAGATAAATGGCTACAGGTCGCCTGATGCGCGTTCCGTATGGATAAGAAACTATTCGGACATGATGAGGGCACTTCGTTATACGGAGAAAGACCTGATCAGCGTTGTTAAGCATTTTTCCGACAATCAGGCACGCAACGGCCGGATCTTTGATTACTTCACTACTTTCCCGGAGAAGCTTCCCTGCGAGCGGGAGAACTGGACGAAGTATGTCAGGACTCCGGTGGAGGCTGACACGGAGTTCCGCTTCATCAAGGCAGCCTGGCTGGCCTGGCAGGCCACTGGTGATGACGCCTTCATCCGCAACCTGATGCCCTCCTTCGAGAGAGCCCTCACATATGTAATGGACGGGCGCTATTTCGACAGGGAGAAATACCTCTTCCGCAGGCCATATACGATAGACACGTGGGATTTTGCCTATACCGCCGGCCAGCATGACTGGCTGCAGTTCCAGATTGACGAGAATACTTTCTGGGGTTACTTTCACGGTGACAACAGCGGTTATTATGAGGTCTTCCATTTCATGTCGCACTGGTACAGCATGTTCGGTGACAAGGTCAGGTCTGCCCTCTGGCGTGACCGTGCACTGAGGCTTCGCAAGAGCCTGAATACTCACTGCTTCAATGGTTCGTTTTATACCCATTTTGTGAAGCAGACCCCGGTGACAATCGAAGGGGTCGACGAGGCATCGCAGCTCAGCCTGAGCAATCCCGCCGCCATCAACAGGGGTGCAGCCTCCCCGCGCATCGCCACTGCAATTATCAGTGAGTATATGAAGAGGAGGGAGACAACCACTGCCTTTGCCGAGTGGTTCTCCATTGACCCGCCATTCCCTGCAGGGATATTTGGTGACTACAAGCTGTCGAAAGGGGCCTATTGCAACGGCGGCATCATGCCACTCACCGGCGGTGAACTTGCAAGAGCCGCCCTCGAATACGGTTATGAACAGTACGGTATTGACATACTGATGCGCTACTATGACCTGATATCGCGCAACGGAGAGACCTACCTGTGGTACTTCCCTGACGGAAGACCCTCAACGGTGGAGACAAGTACCTCGCCGGAAGCCAAACCGACTGACGGCTGGGGATCCTCGGCGATGCTCTACGCCCTCGTGGAGGGACTGGCAGGCGTCCAGGACAAGGACAAGCTCTTCCGCAGGCTTCGGCTCTGTCCCAAGTGGATAACGGCCGGAGTGGAAAAGGCTGAAGTGAAAATCGATTACAAGAGTTCAGGCGCCTTTGTCAGGTATGAGTATGAACAAACTGCTGATAAACTGGTAATAAAACTGACAGGAAGCTACGAGTATGTTCAGCTTTCCCTGCCCGTTCCCGGTAACTATGTTGCGGGAGACCTGACTTTCAGCGGCAGGAAGAAGAAATACATCATGGCATCCATCAACCAGAGCAACTACCTGATTGCCGATGCCGATGTAAAGGGCGAGTGTGAGATCATCCTCAACCTGAAGAAGAAGCATTGACCTTGTTAAAAAAGGCTGGATATGAACTCAAGACCTGTAGCATTGATAACCGGAGCAAGCAGGGGAATAGGCAGGGCCATCTCCCTGGCGCTGGCTTCCGAGGGCTATGATTTAGCAGCTGTCGCGCGGACCACTGACAGTGACTGCATGCTTTCCCTGCAACCTGAGATAGAAGGCCTTGGTGCACAGTTCTTTCCCATAGGGCTCGATGTGGCTCATACCGGCCTGCATGATGAGGCCATCTCGAATATTCTTGAGCGCTATGGCAGGATAGACATACTGGTGAACAACGCCGGCATCGCTCCCATCGAACGCAGGGACCTGCTTGATATGGATGAGGAGACCTTTGACCGTGTGCTGAGCATAAACCTCCGGGGCCCGGTCTTTCTTGCCAGGCGGGTTGCCAGGGAGATGATTTGGATGAAAGAGAAGATCACCGGTTACAGGCCGTCAATCATGTTCGTCACATCATTTCTTGCCTATACGTCATTTACTCACGGCGTTGAGGTATGCATCTCGAAGGCCGGACTCAGCATGGCGGCTCTCGTATTTGCCGACAGGCTCTCCGAAGAGGGGATAAATGTCTTCGAAATACGCCCCGGCCTCATTAAAACCGAACTTACCACAAGAAGCAAATTTAAGTTTGACAGACTGATAACCGAAGGCCTCATCCCGCAAAAGCGTTGGGGCACCCCCGAGGACGTGGCAAAGGCCGTGGCTTCCCTGGCACGCGGCGACTGGTCTTTTTCTGCCGGTACCGTCTTTGAGGTCAGTGGCGGGATGAATATACACAGCATCTGAAAATCAGCGTTCTGGCAATTATTCATTGCGATCCGGCGGCTGTTTGAGCAACTTTTGTTGAACAAAACAGGGCTCGCAGTGGTTTTAATGGAAACATAAACGCTGAAACAATGAAAAAGACATTTCTGATTATACTGGCATCCTTCTTTGCGGCCTCACTGATGAGCGCTCAGAAGAAGTACACGGCTGACCCTTCGGCCACAGTCATTGACTGGAAGGGCGACAAGAAGATAGGGAGTTTTCATGTGGGTACAATCGATCTGAAAAGCGGCTGGCTGAATGTTGAAGGCAATGCTCTTACCGGCGGTGAGTTTGTAGTTGACATGAACAGCATTAAAAACAGTGATGTCAAAGATGACAACATGCGCGCGAAGCTTATCGGTCACCTTAAGTCGGACGATTTTTTCGGCGTTGAGAAATTCCCGGTCTCGAAGCTTGTCATAACCGGCAGCTCTAAGTTTAACGGCGGCAAGGCGCTGGTCAAAGGTAACCTGACAATCAAGGAAGCCACCCACCCTGTGGAATTCACTGTAACCGAATCCAAAGAGAGCACTGCTTTCATCTACTCGGCTGAAATCGTTTTTGACCGCTCACTCTACGACGTACGGTTCGGTTCGGGAAAGTTCTTTTCCAACCTTGGTGACAACACTATCAATGACGAGATAAAGCTCAATGTGAAGCTTGTTGTAAAATAAAACCTCAGTTTAAAAGACAGAATCAAGGGACCCTCTGAGGTCCTTTTTTTGTCAGTATTCCAGCGTATCGGCATTAGCCATGTCAATGAACGCCAGGTAAATAAGCTTGGCCACATCCTCCATTATCTCAGGGGTGACTGCCGTTTCGTCGTCGCCGGGGAGATGATAGAAGACGGGCTTGACGCCATCGGTAGTTGACAGGTTCATGGTCCTGTAGCCGTCGGCAAGGAAGACCAGTCCGTCGCTTCGCGGCCTGCCGTAGAAACTGCCCCGGGAGGTTGATGTCCTCATCGTCCTGTGTATATATTTCTCGTTTGCCCCGGTAAAATATTTCATCAGTCCCTGGCATGATTCCGGGGCGCTTACGGCCAGACCCGTGCCGTTGCCCACCATGTCAAGATTGATGTAGGTAACCGTCTTCTCTTTAGGGAACAGCGGATTCTTTGTATAGTGGATACTGCCCAGGAGACCCACCTCTTCGCCTCCGATCAGCAGGAACAGGACGGTGCGTTTCAGCCTGATACCCGAGGTTGCCAGTGCCTTTGCAGCAGCCATAATGTCAACCGAGCCGCTTGCATTGTCGAGGCCTCCGGCGACGAAAAGGCCTCCGGCATTGCCAACTGCATCCAGGTGCCCCCCGATAATTATGACTTCATCCTTCAGCACCGGGTCAGTGCCTTCGATCATCCCGGCCACATTGCAGGTCCTTCCTTCCGGATGACGCGTCGTGTTCGCCTTCATCGTCATCATCTTTCCGGTTGCGAAGGAGGCAGGTTTGAAGCTCCTGTCAATCTGCTCAAGGAGAGTCTTGTTATCCTTTTCCAGGCCGGCAAGGATGTCCGCCAGTGGCTCCGGTCCGATGCCGGTAACGACCAGACCCTCATGATATGAGATGTTCGGGTTGGCGCTGTTGCCGTCAATGTAAAGCATCCCCACGGCGCCGTGACGTGCGGCGTTCTCTGCCTTGTACTGGTGATAGCAATATTTTACCCATTTCGCATATTCCGGATCCTGCACATCCTTGAAAGGCACATCGCGGTTCATCAGGACGATCTTTCCCTTTACGTTGACATTTTTATAGTCATCATAATTCAGTTCCGGGGCGGTGGTGCCGTAGCCCACCCAGACAACCTCGGCGGTCACCTCACCGTTGCCCGAGTTCATTCCGGGATAAAAGTCTTCCGGTGCGGAGTAGTTCTTTCTGATTACGTACCCGTCCTTCTGCGTGATATGCAGTTCAAGCGAACCAATTTCGTTCACCACAGTGTAGGGATGGTCAAACCACTGAAAGAATGAGCCGTTGTCACCGGCCGGCTTCAGTCCCCATCCGTTCATCTGTTTAGCAGCCCATTCGGCAGCGGCAATATACTCCGGGGTGCCGGCCAGCCTGCCGTTGTATTTCGGGGAACAGAGCTCTGCCATCCAGCCTGCGATCTCCTCGCTGCTGATGGAGTGAAAGTATTTGAGTATCAGTTGTTCATCTGACTGTTGTGCGGGGGCCTGGCTCGAAAAGGCAGTCAGGACTGACAGGACTGTGACAAGAAAAAGCGTTCGCATGACGGGAATTCTGTTTATGGCTATGCACCGTTAACTTTTACAAATATATTGTTTTGCCTCAGAGAACATAATTGATAATGTTTACAAACAATTGATACGGGAAAAAAACCGCGAATGCCTGACGTTTTATAATTCACGGATTATTATAAATATTGCATGGTAAAATCCAGGCAGATGACAAACAAAACCCTTCCCAAGCCGGCGAGACGACTGGTTACCCGGGAATTCATAATACCATTTATACTGGTGACAAGCCTCTTCCTCCTGTGGGGTGTGGCTCACAGTCTCCTGGATGTTCTTAACAAGCATTTCCAGGATATACTGGGGATCACCAGGGCGAGGTCCGGGCTGGTTCAGGCGGCGCTCTACGGCGGTTACTTCTTCATGGCCATTCCGGCGGGGCTTTTCATGAACAGGCAGGGATACAGGAAAGGAATCATTACCGGGTTGCTGCTCTATGCAGCGGGGGCGTTCCTGTTCCTTCCTGCCACCTATATCCAGACCTTTGAATTCACGCTCTTTTCGCTGTTTGTTATCGCATGCGGGCTGACCTTCCTGGAGACAGCAGCGAACCCCTATTCAAGTGTCCTGGGGCCAAAGGACACCTCCGAGCAGAGGCTCACCCTCTCGCAATCGTTCAACGGTCTTGGCTGGATAATCGGTCCTGCCCTGGGCGGGATGCTGATCCTTGGCGGCGACGGAGCCGGGGATGCAAACAAGTTTTCCTCAATGGTGCTGCCATATATGCTGATAGGAGGGGCGGTGCTTGTCATAGCCTTCATGTTTGTGATTACCCGGATGCCTGACATCCATGAGGGAGAGTATGATCTCCACGGTGACAGGGGAACCTTCAGAGGTTTGCTCCGGGTGAGGCACTTCAGGTATGCTGTGATTGCCCAGTTCCTCTATGTGGCAGCGCAGACAGGCATCAACAGCTTTTTCATCAACTATGTTGTGGAAACCATGCCCGCCTATTCACCGGAGAAGGCAGCCTACCTGCTGTCGCTGGGTTTTGTCTTCTTCATGTCAGGCCGTTTCATCGGGTCGCTCTTCATGAGCTGGTTCAGCCCGCGGCAGATGCTTGGGATTTACGCCCTCGTCAACACCGCGGCCATGGCACTGGTGATGCTGGGCCTCGGGTGGCCGTCGCTGGTGGCCCTCTACCTCAATTATTTCTGCATGTCCATAATGTTTCCGACAATCTTTGCGTTAGGATTAAAAGACCTGGGAGGTATGACCAAGAAGGGATCTTCAGTACTGGTGATGACTATAGTGGGCGGAGCTATATGCCCGGTGATAATGGGTCGCATAGCCGACGTTTCGGGAATGGCAGTTGGTTTTATTGTGCCGCTTTTATGCTTTGCTTTCATCGCATGGTATGCCTTTTTCAGGGCGAAGAGTAGCATAAATTTTACTAAATAATATTATTCGCATGTTTAGAAATGAAACATTTGTGATAGTTTTTACGTTGCTGTTAGTTTCGTTGCCGGGGTATTGTCAGAAGACCTGGTGGGGTGAATATTCGCTTTACGGCGGCGGAGGCGACAATGAAATCTTCAGGTTTGAGGAGTTGCTCGGGGCAGGTTCGGTGACAGGGACGGGGGTCTGGACGGCAGGGGCGGACCTGCGCAGGCTGGCAGGGAAGCACTTCAGTTTCGGTACGGGGTTGTCCTATTCGCAGCAGTATTATTTTACAAGTCCGGCGCCGGGCATTGAGGGTGAAGACCGGCCGGGCAGTTTCGGGATGATTACGGTACCGGTGACGGCGCGGGTTGATTTTCTGAAGTGGTTTTTTGCCGATGCGGGACTGTTGTTCGGCTTTCAGACCGGGCAGTCGCACATTGACAACATGACCGGTTTGGGGGTGATGCTGGGTGCGGGGTTCCAGTACAATTTCAAATCCGATATCTTCTTCAGGGTGCGAGCCTATGCCGCGCAATACGGGTTGCTGCACTTCATGCCTGAGGACCATCCGCAGACGCTGACGAACGGCGGTGTGACGGTGGGGGTGGGATACCGGTTTATCAGGCTGGGCAGATGCAACTGTCCGGATGACAACAGGCCGCGGAGGTGACCCCGGCACCCGGAGGGGTAATTATGAACAGCCAAACCGGGCGTGATAATCTGAAAAATTTCGACAGATATGGAATTCAGGGCAGCCATTCCGGATTTGTTATTTTAGCCAGCCAGCCCGTAGAGGATGTTCCGGTCAGATTACTCTGAGGCACTGAAAAGGTCAGATTACTCGGAAGCAACTTCCTGGATCATTTTTTTTGCCTCAGCCCATTTCTCTTCGGGCATGCGGGCCCCGATCACCTCAATCACCTTACCTGCCAGGATAGATCCGAACAGCCCGCATTTGTAGAGGCTGAAACCGTTGGAGAAGCCGTACAGGAAACCGGCAGCGTAAAGGTCGCCGGCGCCGGTTGTGTCAACAGCCTTCACCTTCAGTGCATCCACCTTGACAACCTCGTTATCGCGCTTGATCCATGATCCGTCGGGGCCGGTCTTTACAACGGCAATCTTGCATCTCTTTGATATTTCGTTGAGTGCGTCCACCGGGCCGAGGCCGGTGAAGGCCCTGGCCTCCTCCTCGTTGGCGAAGACAATGTCTACGTATTCGTTTACGATTCTTTCAAAGGCCGGCAGCATCTCCTTCACCACGTTGAAGCTTGCCAGGTCGAGAGCGATGCACATATGGTTCTCCTTTGCCATCCGGAAAGCCCTTTCAACCAGGGGGAGGTTATAGATGAGGTATCCCTCGACGTACAGGATATTGTAACCCTTGAAGTGGGAGGCATTCAGATCGTCTGCTGAAAGTTCGGTTGCGGCGCCGAGGTGGGTGGCAAATGTCCGTTCGGAGTCGGGGGTCACCAGTGCGACGGCGGTGCCTGTAGGAGAGTTTGCAGAGCGCATGAGGACGGGGGTGAGTCCGGCGTCAACCATATTTTTTTCGTAAAAGTTGCCGAATTCATCGCGGCCTACCTTACCGATGAATGAAGAGTGTACGCCCATAACGCCGAGGCCGTATATTGTATTTCCGGCTGATCCGCCTGATGCGAGTGTTTTCTTAAGGCCGTTGATTGCCTGTTTGATCTCACCTGAGCGTGTGGCGTCAACCATTGTCATACTGCCTTTAGGGAGGTTGAACTGGCTGAGTTGGGACTCATCAGGAATTACTGTCATAACATCGACGAGGGCGTTGCCGATGCCCAATATTTTCTTCATTCGGAAATTTTTGCCAAAGATATTGCTTAATTCGTTTAAAGCGGTTAATTTTGCCACGCTTTTCGGAGCTATAGAATCTTCCTCAGTAGCTCAGTTGGTTAGAGCACCTGACTGTTAATCAGGGGGTCCTAGGTTCAAGTCCTAGCTGGGGAGCGAAGCAAGTCAGACACTTACGGGAAACCGTAGGTGTTTTTTTATGTGGGTGCGCCAGTTTTGGGCCAGGTTTTGGATGAAATTCACTGTTTCTGGGTCATAAATTGAAGACGGTCTTAAACAAAAATAGCTGGGAAAATTACAACCATTCATTTCCTGACCCCTTAATGTTTCGTTTTGGTTTTGACGGACTATGTGGATTTTTAAACGAATTAAAAAGTATGTTGAAAATCATCCCCAGGTTTGCCCAGAACAATTATCTTGTCTGGACAGGGAAGAACCAAGCTTATGAGGGTTTAGGGACTGTGGCGCCAAATATGATAGGATTTGGCTTAATACGGGGCGACTAGATGGGTAAGACAAATGGCTTATTGTTTCCGCTGGAAGGTTCTATCGCCATAAACCCAGATCATTTTATTCTTTACAAAAGAGACTGTCAGATTATAGAGCCCCCATCCGTTTATATTTAGGCAAGAATTAGAGAGGTCATAGGTTGTCGTTGAACCACCAGTTTTAACGATATCACCATATAAACTTTTATATTGCCATTTCACGCTTAAATCGGATTTAAATTCATAAAGACCCTGGACTGTACCTCCCGTAAATTTAGACTCTAAGTCCACATCATAAACTGCAATTAGTTTATCGTGGCTCCATTTTCCTATTATGCTGGAATTTGAATTATCAACTGATTCAAAAACATCTTCTTGGTTAAGAACTAATATATCTCCATCAAAAGAGACAATGTATTTTGTATCATACATAGTTGAAAAGCCCACTTTTTGATCTTGGTCCTTGATGTATTTGAATTGAATATTTGAAAATATCAACTGACCATTTAATATTATATAATCACCAGAAATAACCTCAAGTACCACAAATTCTGAAGGATTCTCTGAAACTAGACAAAATGCGGTATCAATGAAGGTATTGTCATCAAAAAATGTGTATGATTTATAGTAAGAATTAGTGCTTTTCCAATTACCAATAAGTTGTGACTTTATGAGCTGATCATCCTCGTTTTTTTCGCAAGAAGAAATTAAGATTGATAAGAAAAGAATACCTAATATTCTTAAATAGAATCCTGGCGAGCTTTTCATAATTTGCACCATTAGGGTTAATAGGTTAAAGGTATGTTTATGATCACAACTATTGTGCCAATATGAGGGTTTAATTTTGCTGGCGATAGATATGATAGGATTTGTCTCAATCCAGTGACGGTTGAGATGGAGCATTAAGAATAGCTCAATTGTGGCTGGCTATTTGGCGGCCGAGACAAGAGAACAATAAAGTAATAGGAAATTTCATAGCTCGTTGAATTTAAGGTTGCTTGTCTTGTATGTAAATAAGGTTTCTGTTCTTTTCAAAATTTATCCAAAAATCTGGAAGGGTGCATCCCGATCCTGAAGTAAGTCCGCCGAATTCGCATACTTTATTCCCAGAACAATCATAAATAACCGTCATCCCATCAACAATTCTGGGGCAATCACGAATGCCTATGTACTCTTCATTGTTATAAATTACGGTGTATACTTCGACGCAAAAAGCACGGCTTAGAAGATACTTTAACCATTCAATGTTTTCTTGAGGATTTTCGATACCACAGGCACATGGTGTTTTGTGACTATTACAACTTGGTGTCATCATAACAAGCAGAAAACATAGGATTAGTTTCAATCTTTTCCCTATCATAATTACCTAATTTATTCGTCGATAAATGGAAGTATTATAAGTCATAAAGGCTCTTGCTTCAAGTCGCAATTTGTTTTCATAAAACTCATAGTAGTAATCAAATACCAGCTCAAATCCGTCTTCTCTGGTATTGCTTTCGTGGAGTAACGAATCAATCCAATATTTTTTTTGGGAGGTATATTGTTGCGATTGATAATCAAAAAAACGAACAGTATAGTCAGGTAAGTACTCATTATAGCCATTTGCTGGATAGGTATTCATAACAGGCCAGTTCCCTAACTCAATTATTTCCCACTTCCCAAGAATGGCACTTTTCGCTGAGTCAAAGGGGTCGGTCTTTTCCCTATCGCAGCCTGACACTGCAATTAAAGCGGCAGTAAATATGATATTTATATATTTCAAATGTTTCGGATTAAACTCAACAATTGGCAGTAAATGCCTGAAACAATCTTACTCTATTCTTTCAATTGGTATATCTCGGACTATCATAAGGTAGTTTTCACTTTTAACCGAATTCCAAATCTCTATAACGACATCGACAAGTATATTGGTGTCCCATTCGGGACCATCATTGCTAAACTTGCTGAGCTTATATTCTGGAATGCTTTGACTGCTTGTGGAAGCAGGAGATGAGACCCAGATTAACGGATCTTTGATTATATAGATTTTGGTAATGTCAAGGTCTGTTGAAATTTTTACGCTATCCAGATTAACAAGATATACCTGGGCAACAAGAGGTCTTTTTGTGGGTATTGAACTGCCAGGGAAAAAGTTTCGGTAAAGTTCTGCTTCAATCACATGCTTGCTGGAATTGTAAACGAGAGTATCAACCGAATTTGTCAAAAGACGATTAAGTAACTCAGCATCATCAATAACACTTGGTTTCTCACATGAGGTTAGAAGAGATGTAAACAAGGTAATTAACAATGATTTACTGAGGATATTCTTCATAACATTATGGTCATTCTTTCTTCTTAATAATACTGAACTCTGAAAAATTGAAACCATATCCCAAATCTTTTCGTGGGAAGAATGTCATCCCAAGGTACAGAGATTTCATTAATTCAGATTTAGTCCAGGTAATGCCACCATCCAGGGTTTCATATGATATGCTCCCTTTAAAGGTAGGGAAATCGAGACCCTCGTATACAGCAATGGGTTGAATATTAAAACCCTCATTTTCAGATGAAAAATGAAATGTGCCAAAGTAGGTAAACGGGAAACTGGTTTCCTCCCAATTTAAACCGCCATCAATGGTTTTATAAATGTGAGAGATGCCATCAATATAACCGATATTCTCATTGTAGAAGTAGATGTTTTTGACATCATGATTTGCTTCAACGGGTGTTGAGATAGTTTGCCAATTATGACCATAATCCGAACTTTTGAAGATCTGATTATTTTCACCAGCAACAAAAACGAGATTATCAACATAAAACAATTCGTAATTGTAAGGCTTTATTCCCAGATCAATGAGATTCCAGGTGGATCCTCCGTCTGATGTTGTTGCAACATACTCATCCCTTGAATTTGAAATGTCAGGTTTATGAATTACTGCAATGCCATTCAGGGGATCGAAAAACTTCAATGACAGAATTCGGATGAATTCAGGAATGAATGTCTTAGTCCATGTGTCGCCGCCATCTGTGGTTTTTAAAAACACACTTCCTTTGTCGCAATCCGCATCCAGGCATCCACTCGCTGCCTGACCCGATACAAAACCCACATTTTCATCAATAAAGTAGACAGAATATAGATGTATGGTTGTTCCCGAATTCAATTTTTCCCAGGTGGTACCCGAATCGGTTGTTTTAAAAATCTTGCCTTTATACCCGACAACGAAGCCAATGTTCTCGTCAACGAAATACATATCTCTTGGGTTGATATCAAAATCATAGGTTGATTTTGAAATTTCCCATCCCTGCAGGCAAATTGTCAAATCATCTTCAGGGATATCTGATTCTTCTTTGCAGCCAAATAGCAGAAATGCCGTAAATAAAGCTGCTATGGCGTTTTTATTCATGGCTTCAGGTGTTGATTATTTTATTTCGGTGAACTCTTTGATTTCGTAATAATCAGCCATTTCTTCCGAACAGTCAATTGTTCTTGAACCGACTGTTATTCGTGCATTTATCGGGAAAGCAGTGCTTTCAGACAGATTCAATGTTGGAATTTGTTCGGTTTTAATAGTTTCTGAGCCAACTTTTATTACCCAACCCCAACAACAAAAACATTTTTCTGTAACGAAGCCGATGACCTGAGCGTTGGTTGTTATGTTGGCAAGCTGGTCTCTCTTTTCGCAACCAGTAAGTGAAAAGAGGAGAAAGAAAACAAAAGTCAGACTCAGGAGGTTCATCTTCGTCATTGATAGTAGTCTTAGTGCTAATGCTTTCACCGCAAAATTCAAGCCATTGTAATTTCTGTTTAATGTAAATCTCCTGCCGTTGGTTCGCTAATCTTGTTTCCAGATAGTCTTTATTTTTGTGGCATTTTGGTAAAAATTTATGCCATTTATTGTTAGTGCACCACTAATACCACCAAGGCTACCAACATATTCACAATACTGGTCAAGGACTGTTGCGCCAAAGTCCGCTCCACAAGTTCCATCGCTAAACATATATACAGGTTCTCCCTGAAATACCCATTCAGAAACCGAGGCTCCTTCATCACAATGTTGACCTTTAATGAATTCTCTGGTCTGCTTTAGAATACAATCAGGACAGTCCTTGTCAATTTTTTCACATGAAGTTAGAAGAAGAACTATGGAAAGGAGTAGATACTTTATGGGTTTCATAGTATTTCGGTCTTTTGATCAAGTATCAATTTTGCGCCAATTGTTCTTTATGGCGTATTTCATTAATACGAAAATGGAGACCAATTCGCTGCAGACAGTATCCATTTTTAAGCAGAAACAGAATTGCAAGTTTTCACATTCTGGTTAGCCCAGACCGACGATCCTCCCCCGACCCTCACCTGACCCCATCCAAACCAAGATCGTGTCGCAGGGGTCAGATATGAGACCTCAACCTGGTCTGGGATCTACAAATGTTAAGACAGGAATCTCTTCCAACTAGCATTTGAATGTGGCAACTTCATGCGACTTTCTAAAAAACTCATGTGGCAGTTTGTTGCCACAGAAAATCTTCGTTATCTTTAAGGTTCTCACAGAATTAATCTAAATCTCATAATAATGTTAGAACTAATAAACACAAGTAAAGAACTTATTATTAAGTCCTTTGATGGTATTGCGAAGGATTTAATATTAAATAGAGCTATCTCTGTTAATGGCTATCTATTTTCTTTTATTGATATCGAGTTTTACTACCACCATGAGAACCATCCTGACGGATACACGATGAAGCACAACCGTCCCAAAGGTGAATTGGAAATACACCGATATGATATTGATCTGTCACTAGGCAAAACTGGAGCAGATGGATTTGGAGGAATCCTGCTTTGTGGGCTATATGACTTGCGTGAAAAAATACCTATACCTAAACCACAGGTTATCAGAGAAATCTTCAACCAGATGAAAATGGGAGGGAACACGCTGGAATTGGTTGTGAATAAATCCCCGTGGAATGATGTCTTTAAATCAAAGAGACAAAACCTGGGAGATCCTGAAAACGAAAAAAACAAACTAGATTATGCTAATTCTCTGTATAAGTATTTTGCCAAGGACGAGAGAATTCTGAAGGACTACAAGGGTAAGGAGAATATCCTACGATCATCCGAACTAAGTGAAGAAGAAATTGAAAAACTTATCAAATACAAGCTTAAAAAATGATCTCTGACAGCCGTACCAACACCATCTATTTCTCTGACCTTTTGCGTACAGACAAGAAGTATAATGAAACCTTCAACGATTTACACAAGGTTCTCACTGCATGTGGAATGCAGTATGATTTTCTGAACAAGACCAAGGATATCTGGGCCAGAGACTACATGCCAATCCAGGTTTCAAAGGACAAGTTTGTTGAGTTCAGGTTTGATCCAGATTACCTTCAAGGCACGGAAACAGAAAGTAGGGAGCTGAAGACCTACCCAGACATGGTCTGTGATGACTTAGGAATCAAGACGGTAAAATCTGACATTATTCTGGACGGTGGGAATGTAATTAAATCGGATAATGCTGTCATTCTTACAGAAAAGATCTTACTGGAGAATTGGCGTACTTATAACGAGAATGAGTTGATTCGGCAACTTGAGATACTTTTTGAAACTGATAAAATTATAATCATTCCCAAAGATCCTGGCGAAATGTATGGCCATTCCGACGGAGCGGTACGATTTATTGACAATGACACTGTCCTGATAAACTGGTATTTCAAGACGTTCGATGAATATTTCAGAAAAAGCCTGCTGGATTCCATAACGGAGAAAGGATTGAAGTATGAATGGTTGGATCTGGGTCTTGAAGGTGATCAGATAAATAATTACAACTGGGCCTACATCAACTTTCTCCAAACCGAAGACTTAATACTTGTCCCAAAGCTGGGTATTAAGGAAGACGATATAGCCTATTCCCAAATCTGCAAGTTCTATAAATCGTATGCTGATAGGGGTAGAGTATTTCAAGTGGATTCAAGACAAGTTGTTAAGAATGAAGGTGCATTAAACTGTATATCATGGACAATAATGAAATAAGCAATAAAATCATACCCTTGTACAGGAGGCATAATGATATCTTGATTGGACTTGCCGAAGATTATCCCGAGGTAGTTGACGACGGGTTAGTGGTAATGATTAATCTGGAAAATAAAAAGATCATTGGTCAGCCATATAGTGGTCAAAGGATAGTTAAGCATGGATATTGGGATGTTATTGAAAAAGACGAAAGGCAGCAAGTAATGAAACTATTGGACGAATCATTGGAAGCCTCAGTAGTAAACGAAATCATAGATCTCTTAATCAATCCTCCGATGGATTCAATTCAGTCTTTGCTTTGGAAGCCAGAAAGATTTAAAAAAAACGAATAATGATACTTCATGCAGACACTACTCGAGGTAAGAAATTGGCTGAATTACTTTATCAGAAATTTCTTAGTGAAGGCATTCACGGACGAACAAACATGCCTGAGGATGAACCTCCTGATGGTGTAGCTCAAGGATCCCTTGAACACCTTTGTTTTATAACCTTCACCGTAGCTATTGATTACCTCAGGGATGCGCCAACACTATGGAATAATTCAAGGAGGACATTTTCAGATCCAGAAACAAGATACCTTTTCTATCCCAAGAAACTTGAGCAAGTAGGGTTTGAGAAGGTCGTTCTTGACATGCAAAAACATGGTCTTTCAAAGAAGCCTGAACGGGATACAAATATCTGGCATACACTGGGTATTACCTTTTCAAGGAAATGGGGAGGTGATCCATTGAAATTTATTAAGGAATGTGAATGGGACGCCACTAAGATTCTGGCCTCCCTCAAGAATGACAACCATTATTCAGAAGGGAATTTCATACACGACTTTCCCAATTTGCGAGGACCTAAGATAGGGCCTTTATGGATTAGGATGTTGAGAGATAATATCGGGATTACCAAAATAATTAATCTTGATAAAGTACCCTTGCCTGTAGATATCCATACTGCCAGAGCAACTCTGACAACAGGTGTTTTAAGAGGTCAATATACAGGCAATCTCGAAAAAATATTTCCCGAAATAAGATCAGTATGGGCAGAGAGTGTTAAAGGATTGACTGTCAAAGGTCGACCTATGATAGCTTTGGATATCGATGAGCCGTTGTGGCACCTTTCAAAATATGGGTGCTCGGGAAATCGTGATAAGATGTCAGGTGTCTGTTCAGCCTATAATAGATGTGAGGCCAAAGACTACTGCGTTAAAGGTAAAGTAAGAACAGAAGGTCCGTCAGTTGAAATTTGTACATGAAAACCTTGTGTATTGTGCCGTGTGGCAAAAGAAAAATCTGGGATAAGATACCAGACGCTGGACCTCAGAAAGCAAAGGATGTGTATACAGGCCCCTACGCGTCAAAATGTATTCAGTATGCTCAAATCTTCCATCCTGATTCCTGGTGTATTTTGTCAGCAAAATATGGATTTCTGTTTCCTGATGAAATTATTCCAGGACCGTATGAAGTCACTTTTAAAAAGAAAAGCACGAGCCCAGTTAGCAGTAATGTGCTCTCAAACCAAGAACAGGGCAAAGGATTAAACCGTTTTGATAAAATTATTGCACTCGGCGGCAAGGTCTATTGTGACCTTATTGATGATCTGTTTCGAGGGAAAACGGTAAATAAACCTTTGGCTGGCAGAACTCTAGGCCAAGCAATGAAACTTCTTAATGAAGCTATAAATAGTAAGGTTCCATTTTGATATATTCTTTGGAAATACAGCATCCTCCATTGAAGCTCCAATGATTTTTGGAGATTGTTGGAAAAAGTTGCACACTGATTGAAAATTACCAACAATTCAGGCTGATTACATTTCTCAATTTGGTTGGCTCAGACCTTCGATCCTCTCCCAACCCTCACCAGCCCCCATCCAACATGGAGATCGTGTCCCTGGGGTCAGATTTGAGACCTTAATCTGACCTGGGATAAGGGGGAGGTTGGGAATGGGATTCAAAAGATGATCCACTATCTTTGGAGCCAGGAGAACAACCCCCCATTTTCTTATGTTCTTATAAATTAAGAGCTCAATCAACCAGTCTCTTAACTTTAGATCATACATCTTTAAACCCATGAATAGAGTTCTTATCATCATTAACGACGCCCCATACGGAACGGAAAAAGCATATAATGCCCTTCGTATGGCAATGCAGATTCAGAAGGATTTTGAAGGCACGGAATTAAATGTTTTTCTAATGGCTGATGCCGTGACCTGTGCTTTGCCAAATCAGAGTACTCCTTCTGGGTATTACAATATTGAAAGGATGTTGAAGGCAGTGCTGATAAAAAATGGCAAGGTCAAACTTTGTGGCTCATGCTGTGAGGCAAGGGGGCTCAAAGATGTAAAGCTTATCGAAGGTGCTGAATTCAGTACGATGAAGGAACTCGTGGCTCTTACGATGGAATGTGACAAAGTCATCACATTCTGACCCTTTTTGCCAGGATTTTCAAACGCTTCCTCATTAGACATCAGCTCGGTTCAAGTCCTAGCTGGGGAGCGAAGATTATCAACCGCTTATGTGAGATTCCATGTAAGCGGTTTTCTGTTGGCGCCAGTTTTGGGCCAGTTTGTGGGGAAATTTGTTCAATTTTTTGGGGAGTCAGACATTGAGTTTGGTCAGTGCCTTTACCTGTTTAGTATAAAAATCTTGTTAAAACCTTCAGCAGAGTATTTTTCGATGGTTTCTGTATCTTTTGCTAAGCGAATAGATTCCAGTTCGTTAAGGTTCATGTTATCTATTTCTTTTTTTGAAATTTCTTTGCCATCAAGTAAGATCAAAATCTTATCCTGATCCTTCTGTTTATGAGTTTCGAGTAAAAATAGAACCTTATTATAATTTGTTGAGCTATTTACTGTGGTCAGGAACTGTTTAGTATTTATCACAAGAACACCACCCTTAGCAATAGTTCCATATATAGCTTCTCCAGCATATTTCTCCAGACACCAGATTTCATCGATCATTTCTTTTGATATTGGAAGCCTGGTTTGCTTCGCGTCTTTTTGATATATGTGTGGCACAAGATCTACAACAACCAAAGGTTTTTTCGATATCTGACCATCCCTGGCCATATCCTTAATTACTTCAATCAGATAGTCTTCATCATTCCCGTCATTAGTTAGCAAATACCTGTTCACCGAACAGCCCGATAGTAGTACAATGGACATCAGAAGCAGTTTTACTTTTTTCATGTTTCTGGTTATTTTCTCCCTTTTCTCAGACCAAGGGTAAACAAATATAAGTATTCTTCCCCATGATTTTCCTGCAAGATGACTTTCTCAAAGCAGACTGGAAGTACGACCTTTATAATACTCCCTGAAATTCATACCACTGGTTAAGTTTAATACAAACGATTAAATTTATCCATTATGAAAAAGAGTAGAAAGAAACACACTGCTGCCTTCAAAGCCCAAGTAGCTATTGAGGCGATTAAGGAACAAGAAACACTGAGCGATATGGCAAAGCGTTTTGAGGTTCATCCACAAATGATTTCAAAGTGGAAACGAGAGTTTATAACCCGTGGAGCTGAGATTTTCCAGACTAAGGCACCAGACGAGGAGGCTGAAAAAAGGGAGAAGGCCTTGTATGAAAAGATCGGCCGCCTGGAGATCGAGGTGGATTTTTGCAA
>AMWB02131493.1_pt1 | contig 28821 bp, 28 predicted proteins | sample 200311 | NCBI WGS metagenome assembly AMWB02 (sample SAMN02737377, study PRJNA173069) | bioreactor metagenome | biome: anode biofilm in microbial fuel cells | place: USA: California | collected 2010-12-16
TCCTGCTGCTTGTCGCGGCAGGATCGACTGCCGCTGAAGTCCTGGGAATTCCGGAGGCTCCCGTTCCCGGTAAGGTGACCATGGTCGATCTCGGCGCTAAAAGTTGCATACCCTGCAAAATGATGGCGCCGATAATGGAAGAACTGGAGAAGGAGTACCAGGATCGGGCAGCCATTGTCTTTATTGATGTCTGGGCAAATCCACAAGCCGCCCCCAAATACGGTATCCGGGCTATTCCCACGCAGATTTTCTACAGTGCCGAGGGTAAAGAGATGGCCAGGCACGAAGGATTCATGGACAAAGCGTCGATAGTTGCCGAACTGGAAAAATTGGGAGTCAAATAACTGCATGGATCAGGTCTTTCTCACTATCAATTCATGGATGGGCCAGGGCCTCCTGCTCGGAGCCCTGGGCTGTTTTCTCTGGGGTATGGTCAGTGTCCTGTTCAGCCCCTGCCATCTGGCCTCCATTCCGCTTATTATCGGCTATGTCGGCGGCCAGAATCATCTGGTCGAAGGACGCAAGGCAACCCTCTATGCTGTTGTTTTCACCACCGGGCTGTTTATCACCATTGCCGTTATCGGCGTCGTCTGCTCGCTGCTCGGCCGCATGCTCGGTGATGTCGGGCCGTATTGGACTATTGTCATCGGCCTGCTGCTGCTCTGGGTGGCCCTTGATATGCTCGGCGTGGCAAAATGCTCGATGTCCGGGGGCCTCATGGCCAAATTAACCCTAAAAGGTCTCTCCGGGGCCTTTGTTCTCGGTCTGGCCTATGGGGTGCTGTCCGGCTCCTGCACCTTTGGATTCATTGCGCCGATCCTCGCTATCGTCTCCGTGCAGGCCAAGGTTTTCACCGGCGTGACATTTATACTCCTGTTCGCCATCGGCCACTGTCTTCCCATCGTCGTTGCCGGCAGTTCGACAGCCATGGTCAAGCGTCTACTCGTGAGCAGCAGCTGGCAGCAGGGCGGCCGGGTATTCCGTCGTCTGGCCGGGACGATGATCGGTCTGCTCGGCGTCTATTTCATCGTCCAGCCATTTTTCCCAGCCTGATATCCAGCAAAGTTCAGGGAAATTGAGGAGAAAAGAAATAACTATGCTGACAAATTCCAGAAAAGTGCTCTTTTTATGTACCGGAAACTCCTGTCGAAGCCAGATGGCTGAAGGCCTTCTTCGCCATCTTTCAGGAGGACGACTTGAGCCCTGCAGCGCCGGCCTTTCCCCGCAAGAGCAGATTCATCCCCTGGCCATAAAGGTCATGGAGGAAATCGGCATTGATATCTCCGACCAAAAACCAAAAGGGGTAGGGACGTATCTCGGGAAAACAACCATTTCCATCGTCATTACGGTCTGCAGCAAGACGGAAGAATCTTGTCCGAGAATCTGGCCGGGGCTCTCCGAAACAAATAGATTGTACTGGCCGTTTACCGACCCTGCCGAAGCAGAGGGAACCGAGGAAGAGAAAATATATGTCTTCAGGCAGGTCAGGGATCAGCTGCAGGAAAAAATTAGTGATTGGCTTAACGGTCTGCAAACTTAGCAAAAAAAGGTAAGGAACATGGCACCCAAACTCAAAATCCTCTATCTCTGTACCGGCAATTCCTGCCGCAGCCAGATGGCGGAAGGTTGGACAAGAGCGCTTAAAGGCGATTGTATTGAGGCATATTCAGCAGGTATCGAAACGCATGGCCTCAACCAAACGGCAGTCGAGGTTATGGCCGAGGCCGGAGTAGATATATCTAACTACACCTCAAAGCATATCGATTCTCTTAGAGACATATCCTTTGATGCCGTTATCACCGTTTGCGATAACGCACGTGAGACATGCCCCTTTTTGCCGGGGGGACAAAAAAAGCTGCATGTCGGCTTCACCGATCCACCTGCGATGGCAAAGGAGCTGGCTGCGCAAGGAGCCAACCTTGAAGAGCAACCTAACTGCTATCGGCTGGTGCGCGATGAAATCCGCGCCTTCGTCGAAACCCTGCCGGACTCTCTTAACAGGCAAGAAAAGGGTGGGTGATTTTTGTATCGCGAAAAAATCGCCTCTTCCCATAGCACAGGTGCAATATGCTTTTATTTTGCGGCAAACTGACCATCACCTTTTGATGATTGGAGATCTCGATGGCGCATGAACATACCCATAGCCACGCCCCCACTGACTTCAATCGTGCTTTTGCCATCGGCATTGTATTAAACCTCGCTTTTGTCATCATTGAGGCTGCTTATGGCACAATATCAAACTCGCTTGCCCTGATTGCCGATGCCGGCCATAATTTAAGCGATGTCATGACCCTCCTTCTCGCCTGGGGGGCGATGGCCTTGGCCAATCGGTCGGCAACAGCCAGACATACCTTTGGCTTTAAGAAGGGAACTATCCTTGCCTCCTTTACCAGCGCCCTTTTTCTCTGTGTGGCGATTGGGGTGATTATCTGGGAAGCTGTCGGCCGACTTCGTTCTCCGGTACCAGTGCATGGCGCGACCATTACCGTTGTCGCCGCTATCGGTGTGGTGATCAATACGGCAACAGCATTACTGTTCATGGCGGGGAGAAAAAACGACCTCAATATCAAAGGAGCTTTTCTGCATATGGCTGCCGATGCCGCGGTTTCAGGAGGAGTGGTGGTATCGGGACTGCTGATCACCTACACCGGCTGGAATATTCTCGATCCGGTCATCTCCATTGCCATTGCTCTCGTCATTCTGGTCGCCGGCTGGGGACTCCTGAAAGACTCAATGCACCTCAGCATGGCTGGAGTACCCGCCCAGATCGACGCGACGGCTGTACTGGATTATCTCACCGGCTTGGCCGGGGTGCAATGCGTCCATGATCTGCACATCTGGGCCGCGAGCACCACGGAAAATGTCCTTACCGCTCATCTGGTTATGGAATCCGGCGGCAGTGATGAATTTTTGCATCAGACAGCCGAGCACCTGCACCATTATTTCAGCATTCACCATACAACTCTGCAGATTGAACGAAGTGATATCAGCGGCGCCTGCCATACCGAAAGCAGTAACGGGCAAGGACGTTGCTGGCCGGGCAGACAGCCATCCAGCCGAAACATATCCAAATAAAAGAAGAGAAGAGAAGGAATCATGTCGAAAATAACTCCCCTCCTTGGCTTGCTTTTTCTTGCAGCACTTCCTGGCCATGCTGCTGCCGAAGATGTGAACATTATTGACATTAAGCAAACAGAGTATTTTTTGAAAAGTGGCGCGGTTTTTATCGACAACCGTCCACCGCACAAATTCGCCCTTGGCCATATTAACGGTGCGATCAACCTGCCTTTTTTTGTTAAAAATGACCCATCAAACAAAATGACCAAAGAAAATCTGGCGCGGGCAATTGGTGACACAAAGGTCGTTGTTTTCTACTGCACCGGCAGGCTGCGCGCCTATCATGCCATACAACAAGCAAAAGAATGGGGTATATCGGCAAAAATGTACTGGTACAAAAATGGCTATGAAGAATGGAAAATGCATTGATGAAATATCTGCCTTGTCTGTTGTTTTTGTTTTTTTCTTTTTCACCTCTTGCAGCAGCTGAACTCAATATAGCAGCATTGCTGGAAGCAGCCGGGAAACAGCCCGATATGCAGGCCAGTCAGCTGACAATCGAGGCAACGGCAATACAACTGGAGCAAGCGCGGGTGGAGCTCTATCCAAAGCTTTCCGCCTTCGGAAATTATGAAAGATATAATTCCCCGACCAACCTGCGGCCCATGCCGCCTACCGAGGTAGACGTTGCCGCCGGCGAATCGCTGCCATTTTCCGAGGAGATTGAGCGGATTGGCCTCAAGGTGGAGATGCCACTGTTTGTCAAAGGACTCTACACCCTGGCCGATAAGGTGAAAAAGTTGGAGCAGGGAAGCAGGTTAGGACATAAACTGAAATTAGTGATCCGTCAGGCGGAGGTGGTTTCCGTCAATGCCTCCCTGGCGTATATCACCCATCTGGACCTGGCCATTGCCGGGCGGCTACAGTCGCTGCAAAAAACCCGTCAAGATCTGCAGCTGGCCGTCAATAATGGGCGCATGCCGGAATCCGAACTGCTCAGGCTTGATACCACGGTCAATACCCTGCAAAAACAGCAGAACGATCTGCGGATGCAGCAGTTGGCCCTGACCAATCAGCTCAAACAGCTGACTGGCCTGGAGGTGGACGGTTTTGTCCCCCTGACGCAGCAGCGTCCGGTCAGGGGCAGTGAACCCCTGCGACAAGAACAGCAACAGGCGAGTGTCGCGGTGGCTGAAAAAGAACTGCAGCGTACGCAGGATCAATATTATCCGACGGTCAAGCTGGTTGGCGCGATAACGGAAAATTACGGCACCGCCTATAACACCGATGACTCCATAGATCGAAGCTACAATTTTCTTATCCTCAACATTAACCTCCCCCTCTTTGACCGGACCTTGAGCACAGCAACGGATCTGGCACGAAACCAACTGCACCGGGAGCAACGGCAATTGGCCCAGATACAAATTGACGTTGCCACCGAGGCGGATACTCTGCGGCGGCAACTTCCTCTGCTCGAACGCTCACAGGAGTTGGCGCTGGAATCATTTGCTAACAGTAAGAAAATACTCGAAATAGCCCGGGTTGCCTACCGTAACGGCCGCATAACCAGCGAAGAATATCTCGACAATGAAACAGATGTCCTCGACACCGAGGCCGCTCTCTATCAGACGAAACGCGACCGCTGGCAGGTTATCTGCCGCCAGGCTGTCCTGTTCGGTGATGATTTGACAGGAGTTGTCCAATGATAAATAATGGCGTGCGTATACTTGTCGTCCTGCTTTTGGTCGCTGCGGGGGTAGGTCTGCTGCAAAAAAGAAAACATGACCGGGCGCAGGCGCCGACGGCGGCAATTCTGCCGGTGGTGGTTGATGCGGTTGTACCCGGCCGGACTACCATGACCCTGACTCTCCCCGCTATGGGCATTGTCTCTTCGGATGTCTCGACGACGCTGTCGACCAAGGTCAGTGGAAGAGTCGATGCAATTTTAAAAAAGGAAGGGGAAAAGGTCCGTAAGGGCGAGCTGCTCCTGCGTATCGATGGGCAGGAGTTACAGGCGAAAAAGGAAGGACTCCGCCTCAAGCGCAGCAGCCTGGATTTTGATATTGCCGGCAAACAAGAGAACCTGAAAGCCTTGCAGACGGCTTTGCAGAATGCCCGGGAAAGTCATGTCCGGACCAAGGAACTGCTCGATGTCAAGGGTGCTTCTATCGAACAATACAACAAGGAAGACTCGGAAATTGCCCAGCTGAAGGCGCAGATACAGATGGTCAAGAGCGCCATAGCCATGCTGCAGTCAGGCCGCCAGGAACTCAGCCAGAACGAAAAAGAAATCGACAGTCAGCTCAGCTATACATCTCTCACCTCACCGATTGACGGAACGCTCAGTGCGGCCCTGGTCGTAGCCGGCGACATGGCCGTGCCCGGTAAACCCTTGTTGAAGATTTCCGCGACAGAAGGACTCTATCTTGATGTCAGACTGCCGTCAGCCGTCACGGCAGTGTCAATCCGCCTGGCCGATCACCTGTTGCCTCTTACGCCGAAAAATCAGGCGGGACCAAGTGGGCTGCGCGAATACCGCGCAACCTTGCCGAACGGTCTTGCCGCTCTTGAAGGTGAATTTCTCAATATCGCGGTGGTTCTCTTTAGCGGGCAAGGGGTTTTGCTGCCCGACGATGTTCTCCTCTCGGCCCAGGGCAAGACCTGGGTATTCACCTCCACCAACGGTAAAACGGAAAAAATGCTGGTGACCATCGAGCACCGGGGCATCGAAGGCGTAACGGTGAGGGAGGATCTCGCCGGACGCACCCTGCTGCTGGCAAAACCGGACATCCTGCTGCGGATCTCCTCCGGGGTCCCGGTTATCATTCGTTCCACAACGAAAGCGTCCTGATAGGGGGAGAAAATGCATGTTTGATTATTTTCATAAGCGCCCCTATCTGCTCTACAGCCTGATTGCCGGTTTTTTTGTCCTTGGCATCTATGGCCTGATCGTCATGCCGAAAAACCTCTTTCCCGACAGTGACCGGCCAACGGTCATTGTCATCAGCCAGGTTCCCGGCGCCACCCCCGACGTGGTCACCGCGACGGTTTCCAAGCCGGTTGAGCAGGAACTCTCGAGCCTGGCGCAGGTCCGTCAAGTCAGCTCGACGAACATTGCCGGCTTATCGATCGTTACCGCCGAGTTTGAATATAAAAAAGGACTGGACGCGGCCGCCGTCGACGTCAACAACGCCGTCGGTAAGGTCAGAGGAATATTGCCGCCCGGCGTCAATCCTTCCATCTATACCGCCGGGTCGTTCACCCTGCCGGTGGATGTCTTTGCCCTTTCTCCGGTCGACGGCGATCTCAGCCTGGATGATATCAAAAAGCTCGCGGAAAGCGATATAAAACCGGCCCTGCTGCGCAATACGGCAATCGGTAACGTCGAGATATTCGGCGGCTACCAGAGTGCCATCACCATCGATGTTGATCCGTTTGCCGCCAGATCCCATGACATAGACCTGGGCCGGATCGCCGCAACCATTCGTGAGCTCAACCGCGACCTGCCGATCGGTTTCAGCAAGGGGACCGACACATTTTACACGGTTACCTCGTATGGTGAACGGGTCGGAATCGAGGACCTCAAACGGTTGCCGATGGCCCCGAATGTCACGCTTGGCGATATCGCCGAGGTCAACTGGGAACATCAGCGGCGCTTCTCCGGGTATGTGGGCAATGGTCAGCCGGCAATTGCCGTTGTCGTCCAGCGTGCGCCGGGAGGTTCAGTCCTCTCCACCAGTAAGGCCGGTCGCGCCGAGATAGCGCAACTCGAATTACGCTATCCGAAGATCCAGTTCCAGATTGCCGATACCCAGCGCACCCTGATCGAGACCGCCAATACCAACATGCTCGAGGCATTGCGTGACGCGATCGTTTTTACCTTGCTGGTCATTCTGCTTTTTCTCGGTAATCTGCGGGCAGTGGCTGCGGCACTCATCTCGATCCCCATGGTTTTTTTCGCGACAATCGCCATTATCTGGGTTACCGGCGGGCAAATGAATGTCGTCATTTATACGGCGATAATTCTCGCCCTGGGCATGCTGGTCGATGATGCCGTGGTGGTGCTGGAAAATATTGAACGTCACATCGCCGAGCTGAAAGAGGATCTTCAGGTGGCCATCATCGAGGGTACCAAAGAGGTCATCAACCCGATATTCGCCGGGACGGTGGCGACAATTGCCATCATGCTGCCGTTTCTTTTTGTTGGTGATTTTCCGCAGCAGATCTTCCGTCCCTTAATCTCCACGTTGATCATTGCCCTGCTGGTCTCCTATTTCCTCTCCATCACCTTTATTCCCAGCCTCTGTTTTTTTCTCTATCGCAAGGGGAGTTCCAAGACCCGTTTCGAGATCTGGCTGGAGACATTGTATGAGAAAAGTTTCGGTCGTCTGGTTACGCCTTATCTCTCGATCCTGAAATTTTCAGCTGGAGGACATTCGTGGTTGAGGCGGACCCTGCTGACGCTTGGCGTCGTGGTTCTGGTGGCACTCAGTCTCCGCACTATCATGCCGGTTATCGGCCGAGATCTGATGCCGCCGATGGACACCGGCATTATCAAGGCCCACGTGCGGTTCAGTGCCAACGAAACCGTTGAGACCGCTGAGCAGCGCATTGCGCCGTTTTTGGCCTGGCTGCACCAGCGGCCGGATGTGCTGATGAGTTCGGTGAGTTTCGGCAGTGAACCGGGGGTGCTGGCACTGGGGGCCGGCGCCTTGCCGACCGAAGCAGTGATGACTATTAATTGTACTAATCGTTTTGAACGAGAGGAGACTCTCTGGCAGATAGAAGGCGCTATCCGCGACCAGTTAAGCGCATTGGTCAATGTCAAGGCGGTCGATGTCTATGATTTCGGGGCAACGCCGATGTCCAGTATCAAGGCGCCAATAAATGTGCGGCTATTGGCCGAAGATTATCATCTCCTGCCGGAGGCGGGTCGTCAGGTGGCGGCGGCTATGGCGGAAGTGAAAGGGCTCACCTCGATCAATACCAGCTGGGACCGGGATTTCACCGAAGCACAGTTGCAGATCGACACCAACCGGGCGCTGGCTTATGGTCTGACGCCTGTACAAATAGCCGGCCAGCTCCCTCTGGCCGGTACACCAATCTCGTTGAATGGTAACCTGGTCTCGATGCAGACCCAGCCGGTCCGGCTCTCTTTCAATCGCCCTTATGCCGAACACCTGCAGGGACTGCGACTGATTCCCCTACAGACGCCCCTGGGGCCGGTGCCGCTGGAGGCTCTGGCAACCATTGACTATGATCTGACCGCCAATAAAATTGAACGCAACCAGCTGCTCTATTCCCTCGATGTCTCGGCCTATCGTTCCCAGCGCGCGATTTCCACCCTGACCGAAGATACACAAAAAGCCCTGGTTCAAGTCGATCTGCAGGGGATGAAAGTCAGCCAGGAAGGAGATATCCAACAGATGGGCGACAGCTTCCGCCGGATATTCAAGGCCATCGGCATTGGGGTAATCCTCTTGCTGGTCTCACTGATCGCTATTTATCAATCGGTACGACTTGCCCTGGTCATGATTCTGGTTTTGCCGCTGTCGATGATCGGTGCTTCCTGGGGCATGCTGGTGTTCAACAAACCGAGCTGTATGCCGAGTCTGATCGGCATCATGCTGCTGTTTGGCATTATTATCAAAAATTCGGTGCTGCTCATCGATTTTTACCAGCACTACCGCAAGGCGGGAAATGGACCGTTTGACGCCGCCCTGGAAAGCGTCAGGGTTCGTTTCCGGCCGGTCTTCATGACGGCCTTTTGCACCATTGCCGGGATGATCCCCATTGCCTTCGAATGGGCGGTGGGGCTGGAGCGACTGTCACCTTTAGCTGATGTGGCAATCGGCGGTCTGCTTATCGGTACACTGTTGACGCTGATCTACATCCCGATATTTGCCTACAGTGTTGAGAAAAAATAAACGTTTTATCGGGCCGTCTCGAAAAAAAAGCTGAAAATAAAGTGGGTGAGAAAATGGAGGCCGGCATTTTTGTCTGCATGAACAAAACCGAGAGAATCTCTCAATGATACTTGATGAAAAAGATAATAAAAAATCGGCCCAACCTGACGAGGCATGCATTCAAATGGCCGCACTCATCGGCCAGGAGTTATTACCAAAAACCGAACCACGAATAGCGGGAGCGGATATCTCGGGATGGACCTTGTTTTGCCATGCACTCGGTGGGGACTTTTTTGATTATCTCGACTTTTCCGGAGTGTGCTGCCAAGCTGAATCGAAAATGAAAATTGTCGTCGGCGATGCCTGCGGCCATGGCCTCTGTTCCGCCCTGGTCATGACCTCAACGCGTTCTTATCTTCGCGCACGAGCGATGCAACCGGGTGACCTGCCGCAAGTCATAACCGACGTCAACAGACTGCTTTGCATGGATCTCTTAGGCAATGGACTCTTTGTTTCACTGTTTTATGCGGAAATTGACACTCAAAAAAGGAAGTTCGAGTGGGTAAGAGCCGGACATCCCCCAGCGTTGCTCTTTAATCCGCTCAACCAGGAATTCATTTCGTTATATGGGACGGGTATGGCTTTGGGCGTTGATCCACGACAGACGTATCAAAAGAACTGCCGAGCCGACCTTCAAGATGGGACAATCATCCTTATCGGTTCCGATGGCTTGTGGGAACTCCCTTCGGGGAAAGATGACTTGACCACTCGACAGATTGTCATCGATCTGGTTGTGCAATATCAGCACGATAACGCAGTCACCATAGCCGAAGCCGTGAAAAATGTCGTCAACGAGCGAGGTGGAGCGGCACCCCTTGAAGATGATGTGACTTTAATTGTGGTTAAATTTGGCCCGTCCTTACAAGAAGTACCTGGGTAAGATATCTGACATTACGTGGCCACGAATAATCTGCATAACGCCCCATCGATGATCGTTTAATGAAAGAATAGGCAATATTTTAAACAGGAGGAAGAAAAAACGATGATTATACAGATAACTCCGGAAGAGTTGCAGAAAATGAAACAAATACTGCTGGATGAGGATCGAGCTGAAGCCCTGGTACTGATAAAGATTCTGCACAAACGGCTGATGGAACAGATGAATAAAGGGATGAAATCGCATCTTGATAAATAGAACAACACAAAATCATCACATTCGAACCGGAGAAAGGCGTTGAACGATGCACTTCTTCAAGCCATCGTCCATAGCCTCGCTTTCTGTTGACCACCTGCCGGGCAGTACGAGATGTGTATCTGCCCGGCAGGCGATCATAGGCACATCTAGCCGGTGTATATTTGCCCGGCATATAGAATATAGACGCGCAGGACTACCACACCAACCAAGACCAGAGCGGAGTTTAATAAAACCGTTCCAAGCCTGTATCTATGGCCATGGAGTGCCGTAATTGCTATGAGCACGGGCAGAATCAAACCAATACCGATGACACCTACCCAGAAGACCCCTGCCCACACGCCGGTGGTGAGGGCTTCCACTCCGGCTTGGGCATATGCGCCACCCTGAAAATGTAAGCCGATGAACATCAGTAATAGCAAAAGCATTTCAAAGGGGATTACCCGGAGGTCCAGTGCCAGTAAATATTTGAGATTCTTTTGATCAACTGCATGTTCGAACAGGCTCAGTCCCAGGAGAATGTTTGCTGCAACCCCGGCTGACAGTGACGAAACCAGAAATAAAAGTGGCAGAATAGGTTGGTTCAGGAGCGGCTTGCCAATGAGGGCCGACAACAAAAAACCTGTATAGGTTGCAATAGCTACACCCAAAAGTGCCAAGACACCTTCACCCCATAATCCTGTCTTTTCAAAGGCATTAACAAGAGGTCTGAGGGGAGTAAACCACGTCCTGGCCCACTTGGCCTCCGAAAGATAGCCCTTAAAGATAACAAGAGGGAACAAAAAGGACAGTGGCGAGTAGATGAGAAGCAAGACGACTCCAATCGACATGACGGAACTCAGCTGATAGTGGACAAGCAAACGCCAGAAAGCAAGCGGTTTACCAAGATCAATAATGAGCAAGCCAAGCCCGACAACAATTGTGATAGGTGCTATAAGTGACCCTGCCTTGATAAGGCCATCCCACGGAGGGGTGTCATTTCCCTCTATCCATTTGACGAGGAGGGAGATCATCAGCGATCCGGCGCTCAAGCCGGCAAGAAACAGATAGGCCGCTATCGGCCATGGCCAGACAATTCCCGTGTATTGAGAAGAAGTTCCCCATATGGTATCCATAGTTATTTGTCTCCTCCGGCGTTCGGAATTATAAAAAGCTTTGGTTGCGTGCCAAGGTGTTCCATGGAACGGTTGATGTAATTATGAGCTATTACATCACGTAGTTCGCTCTTTGGATCGTTGAGATCGCCGAAAATAATCGCATTGGTCGGGCAGATCGATGCGCAGGCAGGCTGCTCGCCCTTGCTGACTCGGCTTTCCCAACAGAATGTGCATTTGCTTGCGGCTCCGGTGTCAGGATTGGTGAATCTTGCATTATAAGGGCAGGCGGCAATACAATATTTGCAGCCGACGCACTTGTCCTGATCGACGAGAACGACACCCTGCTCGTTGATATAGGACGCTCCAGTGGGACAAACAGGCACGCAGGGAGGGTTTTCGCACATGACGCAGGACTGGCGGTGAAAGTCCATTGCCAGGTTTGGATATTCGCCCCTTGGACCCATGACCCAGACTTGAAGTCGATAAACCCCGTTTGGCACCCGGTTTTCCGCGCGGCAGGCTATACTGCACGACTGACAGCCGATGCATTTATTATTATCATGCAGCATGCCGAATTTTTTCTGTGTTGACATATCGTTTCTCCTCTACACCCTCTTGATTGAAACGCCCCTGGTCTGGAGCGTGACACCCGCCACGGCAGCCACCGAATTTTTCAACATTTGATTACAATTGACCCCTATTTTATAGGCCCGTTTTAGATCGGGAGAAAGGCGGCCGAAGCCAAAATAGGTAAAGACGGTATCTGGTCGAATTCCATTGGTAACTAAGGCTTTTCCTTGTTCGGCGCCAATGTCTGAAGTCAGTTCGATCAGGTCACCGTTGTTGATGCCAAGCTTGGCAGCTGTTTGCGGATGTATCCAGATACCATCAACGGGCATAAGATTGTTCAGCCACGGAACATTATGTGTATGGCCGTTGGTGTGGATTGCCACTTTGCCCTGAATAAAATAATTCTCATTCACCTGTTTCAGGTTGACTGGCTTGTAAACCGGTAAGCCGCGCCCGAAGAACTCTTCCGCCTCATGTGAGAAGAGTTCAATTCTTTTTGTTTTGGTGTGCAGATTGGTGAGCGGTGTGTCGATCAGCCCTTTGCTGTCTACCAGCGTTTGCGCTGCAGGAAAGGCCTTTGCAAAATCGGCTACCGACTGCGCGTCACGCAGAAACAGCGGTTTTTGGAGAAATCCAAGGAATCCTTGTTCTTTTGCTTTTTTCAGAAGATCTTCGTTCCCGCCAAGCTGCGCCAGCCGGAATTCGTCGATCGTTTTCCAATTATAGTAATCACCCAGATCCAGACGTTGGGCTATCCCCTGCATGATCTGCCAGTACGGCAGGGCATCGTTGAGTGGCTTGGCAGCCTGCTGGCGAAGGGTGTAGAAGGGCGCTCCGCCGGAAGAATCCATAAACCCCTCGTCCCGCTCCAGATACGTGGCTTCCGGCAGGACGACGTCCGCATACCAGGCAGTGTCAGACATGTAGATATCGCACACGGCAAGAAAATCGAGTTTCTTGAGCGCTTCAATCACTCTACTGGTGTCAGGCATGGTGTTGGCCGGGTTGTACCTATAGACAAACCATCCATGTATTGAATACGGGTCACCAGTCAGGATTGCTTCGGGAATCATCTGGACAACGCCATCCACTGGAGGCACCATTATGTTGGCATGGCCTTTGACCTTTGCCCCGTCGATCCGGGGACGGGCCGGCTCAGGGAAGGGCGGCATTTTAGGCCATTTCAGCATCGGAATAATTTCTGTTCCGACCATGGTGTTCAGAAACTTGGCGTTTTTCTGGAAAAATGTGCCGCCCGGAACTTCCAGATTGCCGAGCAGCATATTGGCAATTACAATAGCCCGGCGCAGTTCGAACTCCTCTGGTGTCGACTGGGTTCGCCATCCCCAGTCAACTACGGCTTTCGGTCGGGCGGCAGCGAGTTCCTGGGTTATGCGTGTAATGTCGGATGCGCTGATGCCGCACTCCTTTTCCGCCCATTCGGGTGTGTATTGCTGAATATGCTCGGCAAGAGCAGGGAATCCTTCGGTGTAGTTGTTGACAAACTCTTTGTCATATAAGTTTTCACGGATAAGAACATTGTTCAGGGCAAGAACGAAGGCCAGGTCGGTGCCGGGCTTGACACGCAGCCACTCCTTGGCCTTGGCCGAGGTGATGGAATACCGCGGGTCAACCGAGACAAGTTTTGCACCTTTCTGGAGAGCCGCCATCACCCCTCGTGCTTGCGCTACGTGTATTCCCTCAAAATAGTTACGTCCCAAGGTTATTAGATACGAGACGTTCCCGTAATCGACGCCAAGATTGGCCGTTCCGAAGGTCGCTTCAAGAGCAACGGTTCTGGCCAGCGGACAGGTTGATTCATGGTTGAAGGTGTTAGGAGAGCCGTACGCCTTTGCAAGGTTGTAGAGAAAAGGCATATGCGGGCCTTTCCTGCAGGCGAAGGCCATGCTTTCCGGGCCATATTTCTCCTTGAGTTCCTTCATCCTGGAGGCGATGAGATCGAAGGCTTCCTCCCATGTAGCCTCCCGCCATTTGCCCTCACCTCGCTCCCCGGTACGGATGAGCGGCTTTTTTAACCGTTGTGGGTCATACATTTGCGAGAAGCCGGCGCCGCCGCGTGCGCACACCCGACCACCGGTTGGCTTCCAGTCCGGATTACCACTTATGAACACCACCGAATTATCAACGACTTTAGCCTCAATCGGGCAGCGCGAAGTGCACATTTCGCAAAAACTTCGGACGTAACTAGCCGCTCCCTCCCCAGACGTTGCTGCTGCCCAGGAGGTAAAGTGTTCAAACGCAGGGGCCATGAAGAATGTTGCCCCAATTGCTCCGCCAATCTCCAGTAAGCGTCGTCTCGTTACTTTAACTTCCATATACCGTTCTCCTTTTTGAAACGCGGTAATCCCTGTAGCCGTTTAAAACCCGGGGGACATTGCCAATCGTCATTTCTATCTTCAGACATGACAGCTTTTCTGTCATGTCTCTGATTAAGGAATTAGCAATATGCATGCCACGACAAAATCCCTGTGTTTTCAAGGAAAAGACAGCATTGCTGTATTTCAAAATGAAACGATCTTTCAGAATGAATGAAATTTGTTGGTTCCAGGGCAGAGGGAGAAAGGCCGCAGGAACAGGATGTGGAATCGAAGAGGAAAGAAAATGTAGTTGGCGGCATCGCCGCTTATTTCATGGAGAGCAGGATGTTTGAGACGTTCTTTTGTTTGTTATTCTCCCTCGGCAAGCCCGTATTTTTTGATCTTGCGCCACAGGGAAACTGGACTGATCTCGAGCGCCTCGGCGGTTTTACCCCGATGGCCACCGGTGGCCCTGAGGGTTTTCGCGATGAGATTTTTTTCCATCACTGACAGGGAGATAAGTTCGGTGGCAAGCGGTTCCCTGTTGTTGTCGAAAGTCAAGCGCTGCAGGTGACTTGCCCGGAGTTCTGTGCCGTCCACCATGATGATCGCGCGTTCCAGCACGTTTTCCAACTCCCGCACATTGCCGGGCCAGGCGTAACCGCGCAGGCGAGCCAGTGCGTCCGCTCCGATGCCTTGGACGTTTTTGCCGTATTTGGACCCGTACTTGGTAAGAAAATGGTGGGAAAGCAGGGGAATGTCCTCCTTACGCTCCCTCAGGGGAGGTATGTCCACCGTGACCACGTTGAGCCGGTAGAAGAGGTCACTGCGAAATCGTCCGGCCTTGACCTCCTTTTCGAGGCTGGTATTGCTGGCGGCTATCACCCGCACATCGACCTTGTGAGGTTTTCGGCCGCCGACCTTGAGAAAGGCTCCGTCCTGCAACACCCGCAGCAGTTTCACCTGGAAACCCGGTGAGGTGGAGTTGATCTCGTCAAGAAAGAGGGTCCCCTTGTCCACCTCCTCAAACAGCCCCGGCCTGTCCCGCTCGGCCCCGGTGAAGGCACCCTGGACATAGCCGAACAGTTCTGATTCCAGGAGGGATTCGGGAAGGGCCGCGCAGTTTACCGGCAGGAAGCATTGTTCCCGGCGAGTACTCCATCGATGGATGAGCCTGGCCACCAGCTCCTTGCCGGTGCCCGTCTCTCCCTGGACGAGGATGGTGGTATCAAAGGGAGCGACCCGACCGACAAGGGCCTTGAGCTCGCCCATATTCCGGCTGGTACCGATCAATCCTTCTTCCTGCCGGTCTTCAACCTGTTGGCGCAGCCTGCGGTTTTCCTGAAGCAGGCGGAGGTGCTCCACTGCTCGCTGGACGATGAGCAGCAGCACGTCGGGCTCAAAGGGTTTCTGAACATAATCCCAGGCCCCTTTTTTGATCGCCTCCACCGCTGACTCCACAGTGCCGTAGCCGGTGATCAGGATAACCAGGCAATCGGGATTGGCCAGTTTGGCTTTCTCAAGAATCTCGATGCCGTCGAAATAGGGCATCATCAGGTCGGTGATTACCAAGTCAACCGGGCGTTCGGCCAGGAGTTGAGCCGCTTCCCGGCCATCGCCGCAGACGTCGGGGAAAAAGCCCTCGTCAATCAGGGTATCGCGCACCAATTGCCTCAGGCGCAGGTCGTCATCGACGATCAAGATGGATGGGGGTGTTGTTTCCGTCATATTTAATACCTTTTGCTTTTCGGCAAGGATGGAAGGCCTGTCTCCGACTTGACCGGCAGGGTGACTATAAAGGTGGCACCCTGTCCCACCGTGCTCTCCAGGTCAATGGAGCCGCCGCAATCGCTGATGATGCCGGCGCAGATCGAAAGACCCAGCCCGGTTCCTTCCCCCAGCGGCTTGGTGGTGTAAAAAGGGTCGAATATCCGAGAGCGGATATCTTCAGCGATCCCGGGACCGTTGTCCTCCACCTCCAGAACTACCCGTGCTCCATCATGCCGGGTGCGGACCTGGATGCGGCCCTGGCACTTGATGGCCTGCAAGCCGTTCATGACCAGATTGAGGACGACCTGTTCCAGAGCACGATGGTCGGCTATAACTGCGGGCAACGGCTTAAGATCGGTGAGAATTTCGATCCTGCGTTTGAGCAGTTCGGTGGCAAGCACCGGCAGTACCCTGTCGATGATACTGTTAAGATCGCATTTTTCGATTATTTCCTGCGCCGGGTTGGAATGTCGAGCAAAACGCAGCAGGGCCTGGATGATGGCGCTGCTTTTCTTGGTCTGTTCGGCAATGATTTCCAGCCGCTCCTTCTGGAGGTCGGACAAGCCCTTGTCCTTGAGAAGCAGGCGGGCGTAGCCGAGAATGCTGCCAAGCGGCGTGTTGAGTTCATGGGCCACCCCGGCCGAGAGCTGGCCGATGGCTGCCAATTTCTCGGTGCGGTGGTACAGTTCCTGCTGTTTCTTGCTTTCGGTAATGTCCCGGAAGGTCACCACCCTGCCGATATTCCGGCCCTCTGCGTCGGCCAGGCGCCCGATGTTGGCGGAGAGCAGTCGCTCACCCTCCTTGCCGCCCTGACAGGGGATCTCCAGCCCGAGCAGGTTTTCCGTTTTGTTTGCAGTAAACAGGGCAACCGCAGGGAAAAGGTCGGTGAGGTGTTTACCGAGCAGTTCAGCCTCCGGATGGCCGGTGATCTCGGCAGCGGCCCGGTTGCAGACAACCACCTGGCCATCGTTGTCGAGAACCAGCAGCCCTTCGGACAAACTCTCGATCACCGTGGCCAGCTTGGCCTTTTCGGTGAGATAGTGTTCCCGTTGTTCTTCTTCCGCGGCTTCCGCCTTCTTCTTTTCAGTGATATCCAGGGAAACCTCGATAACCTGGGTCACCTTGCCGTCTGCACCCTTGGCATATGGAGAAGTGACCACCTGGAAATATTTGTCCTTCTTCTTCATCTCGCGGACAATCCCCGGTTGACCGGTGGTGAAAGTGTCCAGTGCCGGACAGTCAAGCCCTGGTGCATTCCTTGCGCAGTAAATCTCATAGCAGTAGAGATTGGATAAAGCGGTGAGACTGGGGTCCACCAGTAGCTCACGCTGTTTTTCGTTGCAGCGTTGAATGGCAAAATTACTGTCGATTATCGATATGCCCACTCCGGTGGCATCGAAAATCGCCTGGAGTTCGTCCTTGGACTGACGCATCTCGTCGATGGTCTCGTTGAGGTATTCGAGAATCTGGGTGAAGGACTGCGCAATAATGCCGATGGGATCGAGATCGATCAAGGCCCGGTCGTCCAGTTCTTCCGGTCGCAAGGCCTGGGTGCCCATCACCTCCAGGAGTTGGTTGGTCTTTTCCCGGATATAGCGGATATACTCCCGGTTGGCCGTTTCAAGGGCAGCGCAGCGCTCTGGAAAAGCCCCTGCCGATTTTTCCGCTGTCTTCCTGTTCATTGTTTGCCGCCAATGGAAATCTCGTAAAAAGTCTCAACTTTGTTGACCTCCACTGCGTAACCCATCTTGCGGGCTGACTCCGGTACGGTCCGGGTAGTGTCTCGGTGATCGGTCCTGATCACCAGCCGGGCTTTGCCGTTGCGAAGATTCTCCCGGTGGGTGTTGATCTCTTTGAGCACCACCAGCAGGCAGGCCGGGCAGACCTGGCCGAGAATATTGAGTTGGATGACTTCCTGGCTTGAAGCGGAGGACATGGATTCACCTTAAGATGATTTTAGGAAGCAGTCGGGCTCCGAGCCAGGCGCCGATAAGCAGGCCACCGACAAAGAGCAGGGATTGCAGGGAGAGGAGCGGCAGACCGCCGAGAACATGTTTGATGTTGCAGCCGTTGGCCATCCGTGCACCTATGGCAATCAGCAGACCGCCGGCGAAGGTTGCCACCCCCTGGCGCAGAGGGGGAAGACCGTAGATCCGGAATTCACCCAGGCGCAGGGCGGTGAGGAAGGCCCCGATGACAATCCCGAGCATGAGCATCAGCTCGGTGTGGAATATGAGATCGATTGATGGACCGGCCCCGCCGGTCAGGGTGCCGCCCGCTGCCTCCATCACTACAGTCGACCGGCTGAAATAAGCGAGACTCGTCACGTGGCCAGGAAAAAACAGGGATTCGATCCAGGCTCCCACTTTGGCGTAGGCGGTGGAGATACCCATGGGCCAGCCGGAAAAAAAATACACCGCTAGATTGAGCAGAGCCAAGGCAATTGCGACCCGCCAGGGCTGCATGTAGCCTTGGCAGCCTGCGACCACCTGCCATTTTCCCTGGCGCTGCCAGTGGAGGAATACCAGTCCGGCTCCAATCGCCAGTAACCAGACTGCCGCCTCCACGGCGTGAGGCCAGACCTGAAAAAGGGTAACGGTGTCGCCCAGCGAGGTCAGGCCTTCCGCAACCTTGAACAACGGATAAACCTCGGCGTAGAGCAAACTGCCTACAATGATGCCGACAAAGGCCAGACCATGGGCCAGGTTGCCGCCTGCCATTTTGTAGAGAGTGCTGACCACGCAGCCGCCGGCCAGCACCATCCCGACTCCGAAGAGCAGACCGCCCAGTAGTCCGGTAAGCGAAGGCGGGCCAAAAGTGGGGAGTGGATCAACCGCAAGCAGACCAAAGAGCCGCCCCAGCAGAAAGAGAAACATGGTCAGAATTACAGCCAGAAAAAGGGCGTTAAGCAGGGTACGGTCGCCAAAGAGAAAAACATCGCGGAGGATGCCGGCCATGCAAAAATCGCTGCGAAAGAAGATGCTGCCCAGGATCATGCCAATACCTAAATTGAACAGGGCCAGAAGCCACGGATTGGTGAGCAGCATAAAAAAGTCCCCTACGGGTGGATGATGGGATTTCGACTTATTCAATCAGTCGCGGAAGTAAGCTCTTTGCCTTGGGTGTCCCACCATTCTTTTACCTTAACACCATATCTTCAACTAATGAATAGAGAAGAAAAAATCAAGCGGATTTCATGAGTCATCACTTGACAAACAGGAAAGAAAGGGCTAATTATCATTATGTCAATTTGCTAAATGACTAAATGGGGTGAAAAATGAATTCTTATGTAAACATGACAAAGGCGTTGGCGGACGGGAGCAGGATGCGGACCGTGGCCGCCTTGCTTCGATATGACGAGTTGTGTGTCTGTCAACTTGTCGAATTGTTGCAGCTTGCAACGCCAACCGTGTCCCGCCATATGGCTGTTCTGCAAGGAGCCCGCTTGGTGCAGAGCCGTAAGGACGGCCGTTGGGTGTATTACAGAATCTCGGGTGAATTCCCGGGACAACTCCGGCAATGGTTCAATGACGAGGTGTCCAGCGCCCAGGAAATCAAAGCGGATGAAGCTGTCCTGAAAGATATCCTTGCAGCGACCGTAGAGGAATTGTGTCGAAATCAAAAAGAAAGGAAAGAATGTAATGGATGAACAAACTGAAATCATGACTGAATCCATCAAAGAACTTAAAACAGAGGCCACAAAAACCATCCTGAAAATATATGACCCTGCCATGTGTTGTTCTTCAGGCGTTTGTGGGCCGAGCATCGATCCTGTTCTTGCTCAGTTTTCTGCCACAATGAAGTACCTGAAAACGCAGCCGGGCATTCAGATCGAACGATACAATCTTGGCCAAGAGCCGCAGGCGTTTGTTGACAATGCAAGCGTCAAATCGATGCTTGGCAATGGCTGCGACAAGGAGCTTCCTTTCATTTTTATTGACGATCAGCTCTGGCTGAAGGGACGTTACCCATCAAGAAAGGAACTTCTCGATGCATTGAAGATTAAAAGTGACCCGGTGCCGGTTCCTTTTCCTGGCCAAACAGGAAGTGCCTGTTGTTGTGGCGGTGGAGGGTGCCGCTGATGAAATCGTTTATCTTGAATGTCCCACGTTATCTTTTTTTTACCGGCAAAGGCGGCGTCGGCAAGACGTCCATGGCCTGTGCGACCTCGTTGGGGTTGGCCGAGCAGGGTAAACGGGTGCTGCTCATCAGCACCGATCCCGCTTCCAATCTGGACGAGGTGCTGGCAACTCGCTTGTCTTCCCAGCCTGCACCCATTGCCCACGTTCCGGGTTTGTTCGCCCTGAACATCGATCCGATCATCGCTGCGGCGGAATATCGCGAGCGTATGGTCGGACCGTATCGCGGCGTGCTGCCGGATGCGGCCGTTGCGCAGATGGAAGAGCAGCTCTCCGGGGCCTGCACGGTGGAAATTGCTGGTTTTAATGAGTTCTCAAAGCTCCTGGGTGATGACGTAACCATACAGGAATATGACCATATCGTTTTGGATACCGCCCCAACCGGACACACCCTGCGCTTACTGACTCTGCCTTCGGCCTGGGACGATTTTATTGTCTCCAACCAGACCGGAAGTTCCTGCCTGGGCCCCATTGCCGGCCTAAAGGAACAGAAAAAAATGTTCGAACAGGTCGTGGCCGCGCTCAAAAATCCGGCAAAAACCCTGCTGGTCATGGTTTCCCGGGCGGAAAGCATGTCATTTGCCGAAGCGTCTCGTGCCAGCCTTGAACTGGGCGAATTGGGTTTGCAGAATCAACATCTGATAATCAATGGTGTGTTTTCGTCTCCTTCGGAAGATCCTATCGCTCGGGCGTTTGCAGAAAAAACTCTCCAGGCCATGCATTCCATGCCGGAAGAATTGCAGGATCTGCCGTCCACGACAGTGCCTTTTCGCCCTGCCGGAGTCATGGGGATTGCGGCACTGAAAAGTGTTTATACAAATCAGCCTGCCCAGGCAGATCAGCAGCTGACTGCCGACCCACCCCTGGATCTCGAGGCCATAACAAGCAGGGCATCGGGATGGCTGGATTTGTTGCGCAGCCTCGAAAAGCAAGGCAAAGGCGTCATCATGACCATGGGCAAAGGCGGAGTCGGCAAAACCGTCATGGCCGCCGCCATTGCCGCGGAGCTCGCTCGACGTGGGCATCAGGTGGTTTTGTCGACTACCGACCCCGCCGCCCATGTGGCGCAAACCATAGGCAATGAAGTTGCCAACCTTACGGTAGAGCGCATCGACCCCAAACTCGAAACGGCCCGCTACGTGGAAGACGTCCTGGCAAAGAACCGGGCCAAGCTCTCCGCGGACGACATGGCCCTGCTGGAAGAAGAAATGCGCTCTCCCTGCATCGAGGAAATCGCCGTTTTTCAGGCGTTCGCGCAAACAGTAGCCAAGGGCGACACGGGGTTTGTCGTTCTCGATACCGCGCCCACCGGGCACACCTTGCTGTTGCTCGATGCGACACAATCCTACCACCGCGAGGTGGCCAAATCCGTCGATGAGTTGCCGGAGGCCGTTAAAGCCCTGTTGCCCCGCGTCCGAGACCCGGAATTCACCAAGGTACTCATCGTTTCCCTGCCGGAAGCAACACCCACCCATGAAGCGTCGGCTCTTCAGGACGATCTGCGCCGGGCCGGGATTGAACCGTATGGCTGGATTGTCAATCGAAGTTTCGCCTTTTCCGGCACCCACGATCCAGTGCTTCGCGCCAAGAGCAGGGATGAGCTTCGCTACATAAATGAAATCCTCGATCGTCATGCGCAGTGGGCGGTTATCTCACCATGGGTTCCACAGGAACTCAACGGGTCGGAAAATTTGCATAATTTGATCACCGACGGAATCGGAGGCCGGATATGACATCGCCAAAAAGACAGGATTCAGAGGCAAAAAGCAGACCTGACCCAGCGCCCCTGCCCCAACAGCAGGATGCATTTCCAACGCTATGTGGTCCAGGGTGTTCGTGCGATGCACCGACAAAAAACGGTGCATGGAAAAGAGGTATCATGCTGCTGGTGATCGCGGTTGTCGTGATCTCAATGATATATAAGGAGATTATTTAAATGGAATCACAAAAAACAGCTGGAATCAGTTTCTTCGAAAAAAATCTTACGCTGTGGGTCATTTTGTGCATGGTTGCCGGGGTCCTTATCGGTAAATTTCTGCCGTCCGTTCCCGCCGTTCTCAGCCAATTTGAATACGCCAAGGTTTCCATTCCCATCGCGGTGTTGATCTGGCTGATGATCTATCCGATGATGATGAAGGTCGACTTTGCCAGCATCCAGAATGTCGGCAAAAATCCGACGGGACTTTATGTCACCTGGGCCGTCAACTGGGTGATCAAGCCGTTTACCATGTTCGGCATTGCCGCGTTTTTCTTCTATGTCGTTTTCAAAGCGCTCATTCCGCCGGACCTGGCCCGGGATTATCTGGCCGGCGCCGTGCTGCTCGGGGCGGCGCCCTGTACGGCAATGGTCTTTGTCTGGAGCCATCTGACCCGCGGCAACCCCGCCTACACGGTAGTACAGGTGGCGACCAACGACCTGATCATCCTCGTGGCTTTTACGCCGATCGTGGCGCTGCTGCTGGGGGTTGGGGGGATCACCATTCCCTGGAATACGCTGTTCTTGTCCGTCTTTCTGTTTGTGGTGATTCCGCTGGCCGGGGGGATCACGACGCGCAATCTGGTCATCAAAAAACACGGCGAGGACTATTTCAACAAAACCTTCATCCCCAAATTCAACAACGTCACCATCGGCGGCCTGCTGCTGACCCTGGTTCTCATTTTTTCCTTCCAAGGGGAAGTGATTCTCGGCAACCCCCTGCATATCGCCCTGATTGCCATCCCCCTGATCATTCAGACCTTTCTCATTTTTTTCATCGCCTATCTGACCTGTAAAAAACTCAAACTACCTCATGACATCGCCGCGCCGGCGGGGATGATCGGCGCCTCCAACTTTTTCGAACTATCGGTGGCCGTGGCCATCACCCTGTTTGGCGCCTCTTCGCCGGCGGTGCTGGCCACCATCGTCGGGGTTCTGGTCGAGGTGCCGGTGATGCTCTTCCTCGTCAAAATCGCCAACCGGACGACAGCCTGGTTCCCTGCCAAAGCGGCCTAAACAGACGCAGTCAACAAAGGAGATGAGCATGTTCGAGCGTTTTATCGTAGCAACCGACCTCTCCGCGGCGTCTTTTGCCGTCGTGAGCTGCCTCGACGGATTGAAAGCCTACGGCGCGCGGCATTGCCTGCTGCTGCAATGCCTGAGTTTCAGCGATGCGGCCTCGACGGCACTGTCGTACCACACCGAGCCCCTTGAGGAGATGCTGAATGAGCAAAAGGGGATCCTGGAAAAACAGGGCTTCAATGTTGAGGCAAGGACCGTGGTCGGGGCCCCCAAACGGGAGATCGCCCGGATCGCGGCCAAGGAAGATTACTCGCTGATCGTGATCGGGGCGCAAGGTCAATCCCTGGTCGGCGAGAAGTTGCTCGGCGGGGTCGCCTATGGGGTGCTCAACAAGACGGTAAAGCCGGTTCTGGTGATCCCGGTCGAGAAGAAACCGGGGGAGGATAAAAACTGCGAACCGGTGGCCCGCTGCCGCTTCGGCGACCACGTTCTGTTCGCCACCGATTTCTCGGAAATGGCCGACCATGCCTTCACCTATGTCGAGCAATTGGTGGCGAGCGGAGCACGGAAAGTCACCCTGGTTCATGTTCAGGACCAGACCAAGCTGGAGCAGCACCTCAAGGACCGGCTGGAGGAGTTCAACGCCATTGATCGGAGTCGTCTCGAAAATCTAAAACAGGCCCTGATAAAGAAAGGGGCCCCTCAAGTCGAGACCGAAGTTTGCTATGGCGTCCCCTTTCAGGAAATCACCCGCCTGATCCGGGAGCGCGACGCGCAGCTGGCGGTGATGGGTACTCAGGGCCGCGGTTTCGTCGGAAAGGTTTTCCTCGGCAGCGTCAGCCATGGCGTCGTGCGCGATTCGGTCGCGCCGGTGCTGCTGATTCCGAGCGGTCGATAAGGCAGCAAGAAGCCGGGACTTTCGTCCTGAAAAAGATCGTTTTCCATTTTGGAGGTTGCCATGAAAGTCGAGGAATTGGTGAGCGCTTTTGAACAACTGAAAGAAGATGAGCAATTGATGTTGTTCAAGCGGATTATGCCGTCGATGTGTGAACTGTTCAAAAAAGACCCGCAGCGGATGATGAGCGAGATGATGCCCCACTGCCGCGAGATGATGCAGGGATGCGGCATGGACCCGCAGATGATGAGCATGATGGCAAAGATGGGTAAAGAAAACCCGTGACACGGTTACGCTCACCCAGAGCAAACGGTAAATCACCTGCGGGGGCACAGAAACCGGAACGGAAAGGGCATTAGCAATGACAGCAAATTTTCTCGGCAATCCCCCAAAAAATCTTTTCTTCACCGGCAAGGGGGGGGTCGGAAAAACCACCACGGCCACGGCCACGGCCATCGCCCTGGCGGATCGTGGACGGCGTGTGCTGTTGATCAGTACCGATCCGGCTTCCAATCTTGACGAAGTTCTGGGGGTGACGCTCGGTTCCGAGCCGAAGGCGGTTCCCGAGGTATCGAACCTTTTCGCCTTGAATGTCGACCCCGAGGCGGCGGCCGTCGCCTACCGGGAAAAGATGGTCGGTCCCTATCGCGGCGTCCTGCCGGAGGCCGTGCTGCGCAGCATGGAGGAGCAATTCTCCGGCGCCTGCACGGTGGAAATCGCGGCTTTCAATGAATTCGCCGCACTAATGGGCAATCCGACCGCCTCCGATGACTACGAGCATCTCGTCTTCGACACGGCCCCAACCGGTCACACCCTGCGCCTGCTCTCATTGCCGGCGGCGTGGAGCGATTTTATCGATACCGGCAGCGGTGGAACCTCGTGCCTCGGGCCCTTGGCCGGTCTTCAGGCCCAACATCGGCTTTATGAAAGTACCCGTCAGGCCTTGGCCGACGGCACACAGACCCTTGTGGTCGTGGTCAGTCGCCCGGATGACGCCCCGCTGGCGGAAGCGGCCCGCGCATCCTCCGAACTGCGTGAGTTGGGTGTCGAAAATCAACGACTGGTTGTCAACGGCATTTTTCGGTCCGATGATTCGACCGATCCCGTCGCGGCGGCCTTTCAATCGCGGACCCAAAACGCCCTGGCGGCGATGCCACCGACGTTGACGCAACTTTCCAGAACGGAATTGCCGTTGCGGGGGTCCGAACTGGTCGGCGTCACGGCCTTGCGCGCCTTCCTCTCCCCCGAATCCGAAACCGCCCTTCCCGCTGGCGCCGAGGGCCAAGAAGCGGAATTGCCGCCACGCATCAGCGCCCTTCTCGATGACCTGGCGAGCCGGTCCGGCGGGGTGGTCATGACCATGGGAAAAGGCGGAGTCGGGAAAACCACGTTGGCGGTAACCCTGGCCACCGCTTTGGCACGCCGGGGAAAATCGGTTCATTTGACGACAACCGACCCAGCCGCCCACGTGGCACAGGCCGTCGGCCAGGTTCCGACGGGGCTGAAAGTCAGTCGAATCGATCCTGAAGTGGAGACCGAAGCCTATCGTCAAGAAGTTCTCGCAACCGCCGGAGCGGCTCTGGATGAGGAAGCACGGGCGCTGCTGGAAGAGGATCTGCGTTCCCCCTGCACCGAGGAAATCGCCGTTTTCCGTGCCTTTGCCCGGATCGTTGCCGAAGGCGCCGAGGGTTTCGTCGTCATCGACACGGCGCCGACCGGACACACGCTGTTGCTGCTGGATGCCGCCGAATCCTACCACCGCGAGGTTTCCCGCTCCATGAACGAGATCCCGGAAGCAGTGCGGCAACTTCTGCCGCGACTGCGCGATCCGGCCTTCACCCGCGTCTTTCTGGTAACCCTGGCGGAAGCCACCCCGGTTCATGAAGCGCTCGCCCTGCAGATCGACCTGCGTCGAGCCGGAATCGAGCCGGCTGGCTGGATCGTCAACCAAAGCCTTGCCCCTCTGGAGGTTCGCAACCCGATCCTGAAGCAACGCCGGCTGCGGGAATTCCGTTATATCGATGAAGTCGTCCGGCAGGCCAAGTCGACCTGGCTGGAACCCTGGCAAGCCGAGCCATTGGCACAGGGTAATTTCGCATAACAACCAACTCAGCTAAGGAGTTCTCCATGAAAATCGAAATCTACGACCCCGCCATGTGTTGCCCCACGGGCGTCTGTGGCCCATCCGTCGACCCCGAACTCATCAGAATTCAGGAAACGCTGCGCCAGATCCGGAAACAGGCGCCGGAGGTTCAGGTGGAACGCTTCAGCCTGACCACCAATCCCCAGGCCTTTGTGAGCAACCCCGCCGTTGGGGAATTGCTGAAAAATGACGGCATGCAGTGCTTTCCCCTGTCCTTTGTCGATGGGAAACTCATCGAAAAAGGCCGTTACCCCGCCAACGACCAACTGGCCGCGCTGCTCAAGCAAGCGGGACATGAGGTCTCATTCGGCGAATCCCAGCAAGAACCCTGTGCTTGCAGAGCGAAATGCTGCTGACACAAAGCCCCTGAACAACTTCCCGAAGCGAAAGGCACGCGCATGATGACCCTCTCCATCCACTGGCAGAGACTTCTGTCCGAAGGGCAAACCTGTCCACGCTGCGGCTCGACGGAAGCCGAACTCGACCGGGCGGTCGCGACCCTCCGCCAGTCCCTTACCCCCCTGGGGATCGAAGTTCTTTTGGAAAAGGGAGAACTTTCCGTCTCCAAGTTCAAGCAGGACACCCTGCAATCCAACAGCATCCGCATCAACGACCGGCCGCTGGAAGAATGGCTCGGAGCACGAAGCGGCCAGAGTCAATGCTGCGACGTTTGCGGCCCGAACGACTGTCGAACCCTGGAGTTCGAGGATGAAATCCTGGAAGTCGTCCCGGCGGACCTGATCGTCAAAGCCGGACTTCTCGCGACGGCGCAATTGTTCGGCAAGGGCAAGTGCGACTGTGCCCCGGGACAAGGGGGAAGCTGCTGCCCCCGATAAAGCCCGAAAACGACTGAAGCACCCTGGGGCAGCCAAACCGCCATGCCGACCGGATCGGCCGGTTATATCAACGCGCCACTCAACTCGGACAGATCAACAGGATGTTTCCCCGGGGTTGCTGCTATCCTTCGCTCCACGGTGAGTCTTCCCGCCTGTGCCCCGCAAGGGAGTCCATATCATGCAACCACGCGAGAAACTTAACTATTACCCGAAGCCGAAAAGTTTCGATTACAACCTGGTCGTCCTCGGGGCCGGTTCCGCCGGACTGGTGGCCGGCTACATCGCGGCGGCGGTCAAGGCCAAGGTGGCGCTGATCGAAAAGCACAAGATGGGCGGCGACTGCCTGAATACCGGCTGCGTGCCGAGCAAGGCGCTGATTCGCTCGGCCAGGATGCTGGATTACGGAAGGCGGGCCGAGGAATTCGGCTTCCGCAAAACCGAGATCGAATTCGAATTCGGCGAGGTGATGGAGCGGGTGCGACGGATCGTGAAAAAGGTCGAACCGCACGACTCGGTCGAGCGCTACACCGGACTCGGCGTCGACTGCATCCAGGGCGAGGCGCGCATCACCTCCCCCTATACGGTCGAGGTGGCCGGCCGCATCCTGACGACACGCGGCATCATCCTTGCCACCGGGGCGGTTCCCTTCGTCCCGCCGATTCCCGGACTCGACCAGGTGGGCTACCTGACCTCCGACAACCTCTGGCAACTGAGGGAATTGCCGAAACGACTGCTGGTCCTGGGCGGCGGGCCGATCGGCTGCGAAATGACCCAGGCCTTCGCCCGGTTCGGCGCGCAGGTGACCCAGGTGGAGCAGGCAGCTCGGATCATGGGGCGGGAAGATGCGGATATCGCCGAATTTCTCCGCGAGCGTTTCGCGGCCGAAGGCGTAAAGGTCTTGACCGAGCATGCCGCCAAGCAGGTTGTGGTGGAAGACGACGAGCAAATTCTTCTCTGCGAACACCAGGGGCGACAGGTACGCCTCCCCTTCGACCGGATTTTCGTAGCGGTCGGCCGCCGGCCTCGGGTGGAGGGTTTCGGACTCGAAGAGCTCGGCGTACAACTGAGCGAGCGCGGCACGGTCGAGACGGATGCCTTCCTGCGCACCAACATCCCCAACATCTTCTGCGCCGGGGATGTCGCCGGCCCCTACCAGTTCACCCATACCGCCGGACATCAGGCCTGGTATGCCGCGGTGAATGCCCTGTTCGGCGATTTCAAGAAATTCCGGGTCGATTATCGGGTCATCCCCTGGTGTACCTTCACCGACCCCGAGATCGCCCGGGTCGGCCTCAATGAGAGCGAAGCCAAACAGCAAAACATCCCCCACGAAGTCACCCGGTTCGAACTGGCCGAGCTCGACCGCGCCATTGCCGAGGGAGAAGATCGGGGCTGGATCAAAATCATCACGCCGCCCGGCAAGGACAGAATTCTTGGCGTCACCATCGTCGGCAGCCATGCCGGCGACCTGATCGCCGAATATATCCTGGCCATGAAGCACGGCATCGGCCTGAACAAGATTCTCGCCACCATCCACCCCTACCCGACCCTGGCCGAGGCCAACAAAATGGCGGCCGGCGCCTGGAAAAAGGCGCATGTGCCGAAAAGGCTCCTGGCCTGGGTGGAAAAGTTCCACGCCTGGCGGCGGGGTTGAACGCAAGCAGCCGCGACAAATCCTGGCTGAAAAGGCAGCTGTTCGGCGCCAAAAGCGAGCGGATCGTGGCCGATCTCGGGCAGCAGAGCCTGCCTTTCGCCGAGGCCGAGGTGGTGGCGGCAGATCCCGTTGCCGTAGCGACCGAGGAGGTTCGCTACCGGCGGCACAAGTCCGCTGGAAATCGGGGCAACGACACGATTTTGTATCCCGACGCTCTGCCCGTCGAGCGCCGGATTCTCGATCTGC
>AMWB02106999.1_pt2 | contig 28819 bp, 23 predicted proteins | sample 200311 | NCBI WGS metagenome assembly AMWB02 (sample SAMN02737377, study PRJNA173069) | bioreactor metagenome | biome: anode biofilm in microbial fuel cells | place: USA: California | collected 2010-12-16
GGCCAGGTATGGCCGTGGAAGTAGCCTACACCGTCTATTACAGCACCTCTGGAAGAATGCAACTGCACATCCTTTCCATCAGGAAGGAGGAACTCTATACCTGCATCATGATTACCAGGAAGGATATCCACATGCGTGTGTTCTGCCAGAGCGCCCAGGAAATAGGGTAGTTCATCCCTTTCCTGCCAGGAGATCTGAGGAACATTGTGTTTGACGTCTCCAAGCAGTATTATCCGCTCAGGCTTTACAGATCCTATATATCTCAGAATGCGATCGAGTCCCTTTTGCATGCGGCTGGGTATGGAGAAGCCACTGGTATAGAGATCCCACTCTATTCCCAGATGTATGTCTGCTATCACCAGGGATTTTGCTTCATTTTCCACAACAAGTGCAGGCTCATTGAATATGGGTTCGATCTCGGTTGTCATTCGTATATAGGATGGATTTTAATTTGAATATGGCAGTAATGCATTTTAAATTGTGCAGGTAAAGTAGATATGAAGAAACCTTAAAACACATGAATGCTGTAAACGTACAAAAAGAAGGGCTTTTAAATGGTTCATCATTCAATGGAAGAAAGTCTTCAGTGTCCTATAAACCAGGCCAGGATCACCGCCGGCATGAGTGTGGACGAGCTGATACATGCGCTTGATGGCTGTGCTTTCGGAGCAGGTCGGATAGCCGATGCAGTAGATATCTATCATGAGATGTTAAGCAACAAGAGCACCAGTTTCTTCGGACTTGCCGGAGCCATGGTGCCAGCAGGTATGAGGGCCATAGTAGCCGACCTAATCAGGGACGGCTACATAGATGTACTGGTCACTACAGGAGCAAATATGGTGCATGAGGTAGTGGAATCCATGGGTCTGCACCATTACAAAGGTACCGAGCAAACCGATGATGTGGAACTCAAGCATCAGGAGATCAACCGTATCTACGATGTGTTCCTGCCTGAGCATCATTTCACGGATTTTGAAGAGAAGATGCAGTCCATCTTCTCCGATATCGGCGACAGGACCATATCCATCCGGGAATTCATGACGCATATCGGCAATAACATCGATGACAAGAATTCCATATTACGCACTGCTGCTGACATGAACGTGCCTGTGTACTGTCCTGCCATACAGGATTCTATGATAGGGCTGCAAGCCTGGCTGTACAAACAGATGCATACTCTTAATGTCGATGCATTCGCTGATATGAGGGAGATCATCGATATCTGTTATGAAGCAAAGAACCCGGGTGCATTGCTGATCGGTGGTGGAGTTCCCAAGAACTACATTTTCCAGTCCATGCTCGTGACCCATCAGGAATTCGAATATGCTATACAGCTTACTATGGACACTCCTCAAACCGGGGGTTTGAGCGGTGCCACACTTGACGAAGCACGTTCATGGGGCAAGGTAAGTGAAAGTGCCCGCTCGGTCACGGTCCATTCAGATGCGACCATTACTTTACCTTTGCTTGTGGCAGCTGTAAGGAGCAGGCTAGCTAAGGATAGTAAATAACATATCAGGAAGTGATGTAGTTGATTAAGGATACAAGATTAATACTCGCCCTGGATGTTACGGACAGACAGCAGGCACTTAAAATAGTCCAGAGCGTCAAAGGTCACGTGGATGCTGTCAAGATAGGATATCCTCTGGTCCTGTCAACAGGAAAAGACATCATAGGTGAAATTGCAGAAATGGTATCTGTGATAGCTGACTTCAAGGTAGCTGATATACCTAATACCGATCGTCTCATCTGTGAACAGGTATTCAGGGCAGGAGCAGATGCAGTGATAGTTCACGGCTTTACAGGTTCTGACAGCCTTAAGATGTGTGTGGAAGTTGCCGAGGAACATGGAACCGATATATATGTCGTTACTGAGATGAGCCATCCCGGAGCTCTTGATTTCATGCAAAGGGTCGCAGAGGATATGGCGCAGATGGCATCAAATGCAAATGTCGCGGGAGTTGTTGCACCGGCTACGCGCCCGGAACGTGTAAAAATGATCCGCAGTATAATAGGGGATGATATGGCTATCATATCTCCTGGTGTTGGTGCACAGGGTGGAAATGCTGCTGACACTATAAGAGCAGGAGCAGACTGGGTAATTGTCGGCAGGAGCATCTATCTGGCCGATGATCCAAAACAAGCAGCTATTGAGATAGCAAAAGAGATCAAGGATGCAATTGATCAATAATGTGTAATGTGTGCCTGTGATGAGCTTGTTTTCTGAAAAGTGATGAACCCTATGAGTCCTGAGGCACACTTTTTTTATTATCACACAAAGGTCTGCTTGTGTTTGCTGTACAACACATGTATGATTCCATCGGCAAGTCCCATTTGTGGCACGAACATTTCCGAGATCTCGCTCCATTTCATCACAGATAGGTATATTTTCGCTGCAGGGACTATCACATCTGCCCTGTCAGGCCTTATACCCAGTTCCGATATGCGCTGTTCAATAGGGAATGAACGGATATAAGTATGCAGCTTTTTCAGTTTACCGTATTCAAGAGGCGTTCCTTCCTTTGTTTTGGAGACACTGAAAAGAAAATTAATATTTCCTCCGCTTCCCACTGCTGATATTGGGTGATAGCGGGAAGAAACATGCTTCACCCATAGTTTCATGTCTTCCCACTCCCTTCGGGTCACAAGTCCTTCATGTATGCGTATGCTTCCAATATCAAAAGACCGGGATTCCATTATTTTATTGTCATCAAAGACGAGTATTTCAGTGCTGCCGCCTCCAACATCCACGTACATGTGGCATAAATTGTTTTCATTCTCAGCCAGTCTTTCCACATGGTTATAATAAATGATCTCAGCTTCTCTTTTTCCACTAATTATCGATAGATCGATACCGCTTTCCCTATTGATAAGGTCAACTATTTCCCTGTTGTTACTGGCCTCACGCATAGCTGAGGTAGCACATGCCATATAGTCCGCAGGCTCAAAGGCATCCATCAGATACTTGAAACCAACCATGGTCTTAACAAGCTGCTGGGTCTTTTCTTCGGATATTCTTTTGTGGGGGAACGCATCTTCTCCCAGACGGATAGGCATTCTGAAAAGGGCAACTTTCTCATATACGGGACGAACACTTTCTTCTTCTACCTTTGCAAGCAAAAGCCTCACGGCATTGGAACCTACGTCTATGGCAGCGAATTTCACTCCATACCACCTTTTCCGGATGCTTTGTCAGAGAACAGTTTGTACAGATCATCCTGCGCACGCCTTATTTTGCTTGACCGTTTTCTCTTTACATATTTGTTGTCCTGCTCTTTATTAATAATACGAGCTTTGGTATTATCGGCAAACTGGATCTCCATGAATTGCTTAAGTTCTTCCTGTATAGATCTGTCGTAAACAGGCACTGCTACTTCCACTCGCCTGTCCAGGTTACGCACCATCCAGTCTGCAGAGGAAATGAAATATTTCTCATCGCCATCATTACAGAATATGAATACCCTTGAATGTTCCAGATACTTATCCACTATACTTGTGACCTCTATGTTTTCGCTAAGCCCCTTGACTCCGGGAACCAGAGAACATATACCTCTGGTTACCATCCGGATCTTAACGCCTGCCAGGCTTGCTTCGTAGAGTTTTTCTATCATCCTGCGGTCCACAAGATTGTTCATCTTCAGGTACATATAAGCCTGTTTTCCGGCCTTTGAATTCCTTATCTCCGTATTGATCAGCCGATAGATCTTGTTGCGCATGTAGTGAGGTGCAACGATGAGGTGATCATAACTGATATGCTTGTATGTGTGCTCAAAGAAATCGAAAAGGTGTTTCACTTCGCTGGTTATGGAAGGATTGGATGTGAGCAATGCATGATCACTATAAACGTGAGCAGTAGACTCATTAAAATTGCCTGTGCCTATACACGCGTATGTCACCGGGATCTCATTTTCTATCCTTGTGATCTTGCAAAGTTTTGCATGTACCTTCAGTCCTGGAACACCATCTATAATGGTAGCTCCCGCCTCTTCCAGTTTCTGCGTCCAGAAGATATTTGCCATCTCATCGAAACGCGCCTGCAGCTCGATGACCACTGTTACGGATTTACCGTTCTTCACAGCATTGATGAGGGCATTCACCACATTTGAGTTCTTAGCTACCCTGTAGAGTGTCATCTTAATGGTGGTGACGTTAGGATCAATGGCCGCTTCTCTTAACAGATCGATCATATGATCGAAAGAATGGTAGGGGTAACAGAGCATTACATCTTTGCTGCGTATTACTTCCAGAATGCTGCGGTTAACTGGAAGATCGGGATGTCTTATTGGCTTGTTTTTTTCATATAAGAGAGAGCTTTCACCCACGTCCGGGAAGTTCATGAAATCCCGTGCATTGTGGTATCTTCCTCCGGGAACTATATTTTCAAAGTTCTTCATTTTCAGGCCATCAAGTATGATGTTCAGCAGGTCTTCCGGCATTTCCCTGTCATATACAAATCTCACAGGTTCCCCTCTTTCTCTTTGCTTGAGACCCTCTGAGATCTTTTCAAAAAAGCTTTTCATCACATCGTCTTCAATATCGAGTTCAGCATCCCTTGTAAGCTTGATGGTGTATGCACTTATGGAATCATAATCAAAGATAGAGAAAATGTTTGAGAGGCCAAAACGTATCACATCATCCAGCATTATTATATACTGGGTTCCGGAGTCCGATGGTAACGGAAGAAAACGGGGTAACACATCTGCAGGTACTTCTATCAGGGCGTAGTTGAAATCCTGTGGGTCCCGATACTTGTACATGGCAACTGCCAGGTATACGGCCTGGTTCTTTAGATAAGGGAATTTTTGAAGTTCCCGGAACATGACAGGTACAAGCCTGGGACGCACTTTGGAAATGAAGTATTCCCTTACGAACTCCTGCTGCTGCTGAGTAAGTTCAGTTTCATTGATAATGAATATATTTGCTTTTTGAAGCTCTTTTTCTATCTCTGAGAATACCTCATCGAACTTGTCTCTAAGCTGCAATACTCTTTTATGGATAAGTTTCATTGTTTTTTTTGGTGAATCTCCTATCGTTTCACTGGATTTCACACCGGCATCGATCATTCTGTGGACAGTTCCCACTCTCACACTGAAGAATTCATCCTGGTTCGACGAGAAAATGCCTAGGAACTTCAAACGTTCCAGTAATGGCAATGAAGGATCTGCTGCCTCCTGCAATACCCTTTCATTGAAAGAAAGCCAGCTCATCTCACGGTTAACATATTTGACTATTTTATTCACCATCTAGATCACAATATATAATTTAAATCACATTTAAATTTTCCAATTACCATATGCTCCACCATGCGAGCACAATTTCGTGGGTTGCAACCTAAAGGATATTGTCACAAAATATTGGTTCCCTTATAATAACATTTTATACTTATTAGCAATAGCTCTACATACATGTATATATTTTCTATATTATTCTAGACTAAATACCCTTTTCAATTCTGGTATAGTTCGGCTATCACATTTGAGAACCTGACCCCAAAAGCCGGGTCCATTACTTTTGTCCATACTTCCGGAAAAGCTTCAAGTAATTCAACGACTTCGTTCTTACGGTATTTAAGATAATTTTCGACCCCGGGGTCTGATAACATCATATTTTCTTCTCCGGCTGTCCTTCCTTCTCCAGAACCCCATTTCCCGTATTTCAGGTAGTTCTCCAGTAGTTCTATTGCAACAACTGCATCATGAATATCACCAAGATTGTCCTGCAGTGCTTTGAGGTCTCTGACAAGGTCTTTTGTTTGTTCCCCCAGTACTTCCTCGAAGAATTCCAGTGTATATCTTAGGATCTTCACATCTATGCGCAAAGCATGCAACATCTCAAAGGAGGTTTCATCTTCGTGTACCAGATCATCGTAGGCTCGCACTTTAGCGAGCTCGTTATACAAAAGAGAAGGGAGCACATCCCTTACTCGGTGGGGCAGGGGTCTGCCGTCCCGGTCTACCAGTGATTCTTCCCATTTTCCCCCTTTTTCCAGCACTTTTGTGAACTTGAGCTTGAACTTGTCATATTTGGTGCTGTCAAGATGCAGCAGCATAAGTCCTCTTGCCTTGTCCCTTTCTATCAGAAGAGTTCCAGCAAGTTCGTCCAGTTCTGAAGTTCTCTGTTGGGGAAGTGATCCGATATAATGTTGTATCTTTTCTATGAACACATCCAGGTCGCGGACAGCTCCAAGGGATCTACGCGTAGCTTTTATGTTCCTGAAAACAGGCTTCATTGTATCCATATCCAGATGACCATTGAATACCTGCAACACAGAACGCATGCGCATAGCTGCGACCCGCATGTCATGCAACTCTTCTATATCCTTACCCAGCATTGTGCCACGTTCATGTTTTATCATCCGTCCAAAATGGAATCTCAGGATCTTATGAGCGGCTTCCCTCATGTGGTCGTCTTTTTTGATGTCAGTTCTTTTCATAGACAGGAAGTTCTTGACATCAATTACAGCGACAACTCCCTTTTCAATTATATCGGTTGTTGTTGCGGTTTCTTCTATTGTTTCAGGTGGCTCAGGGTTAAGATCTATCATTGTTTCCGGGAACATTGTTTCAGGAACGCTCTCGGTTGCTGTTCCAGTTTCACAGGTTTTACTTTTTTCTGTTCCATCTGTAATTATATCGGCATCACAAACAAACATCTCATTTTCGTGACATGTGGAACTCCATCCGGAAAATTCGTTTGCCGGATGTATCATCTGAGATACCATCATACTGCTAAGGGCTGCAGTTAATTGTTTTTCTCCAGAAGACATAGTATCTATACTATTGATATTTGCGGGTTCGGACCTGCAATGGATGGGGTTCGGAACATTCCGGAATTGTTGCAACATGATGTCGCATAAAAGCAGTAGAATTCCTGCACCATAAGCAAGTATTACGTATGCCACTTTAGGATAGAACCAGGCATCAGGATAAAGAAGGATAAAACCAAGGATACCTGAAGCGGATAAGATCGAACCGAATGTTAAAAGAAAGCCTGTATCTGGTTTCAGAAGAAAGAGCAGGTTCTGACCCATCAGAATAAGCAGAATACCTGTTCCTGCAAGCCCCAGGGACAGGACGATCTGCCCAGGTCCAGAAAACCGGTTAATGCTTTCAAAAATTGCATATAAGATTGCTGATGCCATGCATACCAAGCCTGTAATAATCAGGAAAAGCATGGTTCCCTTAGAATTGGATTTCTTCCCCTCTCTGTCCATAAGTACTCCTATGTTCCCTGATAATTAAAGTTTTGTGCACGAATAAAAATAAAGTCTTGAGGAAATGCAGATTGTTAAGGCTTAAGACGTTTAAGTTTCCGTAAAGTGTCCTGTATTATCTTCTTTTGTCTTTCAAGTAGTTTTAGTTCTCCTTTCACCATGCGGCTTTTTGGAGCAGTTCCTTTGTGTTTTTTCATTTTCTTGCGGAAAGACCTTATGTTCGCTTCCACATCCAGTTCCACTTTTTTCTTATCCTTCAGTATAATGTACAGGGCAGACTTTCACACATTTGCCACAGTAGATGCACATGTGGCCATCAATAATTGCTTTACCTTTGGACATGGAGATGGCATCTGCCGGCCATCTCTTAACACACTTCTTACAGGCAATGCATTCCTTTTCCAATATCCAAGGCATATAGCACCTCTTACTTAATGTAGTATATTAAGAGAGCCAAAAAAGTTATATAAAGATGCTCACACACTTATTAGTTTAGGGTAATGAGGAGTGAGGAACATGAAACCCAACATCGATGCAACAGATTTTTGGAGCATAACCGTTGAAGGCGTGGCTTTCTAGAAGGATATCATAATAAGGCTTGATGGTATTTCAGGAAACGTAAGAAAAAACTATCCCGGAAAGTCTATGGCACATCTCATCTAATATCCAAAGAGGAAGCAAAACATATTTTTGATAAAGGGGCCGAAAGGATCATCATAGGCTCCGGGCAGGAAGGCATGGTAAAGCTTTCCGAAAAGGCCAGTGCCTACTTCAGCAAAAAGGGATGTAAAGTGGAACTTATGCCAACCCCTGAAGCTATAAAGCAATGGAACGAAGCCAAAGGAAAGGTAATTGGGCTTTTTCATTTGACATGTTGAGAGGATTTAGGTTGTGTAGGATACATGCATATTATGTTCGAACCATTTTGGTCAAACGGAACGAGAATGTTTTTATTTCTTCGTGCGTTTTGAAATGATTTTCAGAGCAGAAAGGAAGTTTTAGGAAACGATTTAATACTCTTTATGCAAAAATATTTAGGAATGAATAATATAGGTATATATAGATTCACCACTAACTATTAAAATCCTGTAGGGGCAAAACAGAAGGAAGATCATGTCGGTTATAGACCAATTAGGATTGGACCCTTTTCTCCTGGATTTCTTCCAAAAGATAGGAGTTTCTCTTCTTATAGGCATACTCATTGGTCTTGAACGTGAACACTGGAGAAAGGACAAAAAGATATATGCAGGTGTCAGGACATTCAGCATCACTTGTCTTACAGGTACACTTGCAACATTCATCCAGCCTTTTGTTTCTTTTGACATACTTTTTGTTACAACTGTCTTCATGGCCCTGGCCTGCCTGCTGATCGTCTATGCTGTGAACGTAGTATATGGACGTTCCGGACTTACCAGTTCAGTCGCACTGTTCTTCACCTATCTCCTGGGCATACTGGTAGCTAAAGGTATGTTCCTTGTTCCCATAGTCTTTGCTGTTGTGCTGACGTTCGTTCTTATCGAGAAGAGGCCGTTACATGCCTTTGCAGAGAGCCTTTCTGAAAAGGAGATAGCCAGTGCATTAAAATTCCTGGCAGTTACCTTTGTCCTGTATCCTCTTGTACCTGAAGAACCTGTCTATGATATCATTGATCTCAAATCTGCTCTACTCATCGTTGTGCTTGTTTCATTTATCAGTTTCATAAGCTATCTGTCCCTGAGAAGACTTGGCTCAACTGCAGGTATAGCCTATTCAGGATTCTTCGGAGGTTTCATCAGCAGTGAAGCTACTGTTGTGGCGTTGGCGAATCTATCCCTCAAAAAACCAAACCTTGTGGAGAATATCTACACAGGTTCTTTATTGGCGGTCATTTCCATGATCATCAGTAATTTACTTATATCTATCATAGTTGATAATACGGGTGTGATCTCCCTCCTAATGTTACCTCCTTATATTTTCATGGGCCTCGTCACTGTTGCATTCATATTGTTCGGGAATCGGAACATGGATGTAACATCGGAAAAACTTGAGATCGGCTCGCCTTTTGCTCTCGGCCCAGCTTTCAAGTTTGGAGCTATCTTTATGTTCTTTATGTTCATTGCAAATGCAGGAAACAATCTGGCCGGACCTTCCGGAACCTATGCTACTGCTATAGGTGGGATCGTTAGCAGTTCAGCTGTCACTGCATCCGTTGCTGCACTGGCCATCAAGGGAAGCATATCTTTTCAGACAGCTGCTGAGACAGCCGTGCTCGCGGGAATTATCAGCACATTGACAAAACCCGTGTATATAAAGATCACCGGTTCCAGAGAACTTTTTGACAGGTCCCTTCTTCCTTTCTTAATTGTTGTAATAACAGGCGTTCTCTCACTGGTCATGTGGGCTGCCTTAAAGCGCGGATTATTGATGTAATGAACTAATTTCAAAGGAGATGATTATATGCTCAAGGATGTTGATCTTTCTCTGTCTATGACCAAGAAGGAGTACAAGTCCCGGATAGATGATCTGTATATCCGTATAGGAGAACTGCAAAGGAAGGCCTGGAAGGCACAGATCCCTATCATAATGGTATTTGAAGGGTGGCATGCATCAGGCATGGCAGAGATCATTAATCGTTGTTTGCTCGGGCTTAATCCAATGGGTTTCAGGTACCACGTTACGGCAAAGCCTACTTACGAAGATCTTAAAAAACCTCTGCTATGGCGGTTCTGGCAGGATATTCCTGCATATGGCAGTATTGCCATCTTTGACAGGAGCTGGTATAGCCGGGCTGTAATAGAATATTTTGATCGGAAAGGGAAAAATGAACTATTCGAACATTGCGTGAATAGGATCAATGTTTTTGAAAGACAACTTGCAGACGACGGTTACCTCATAATTAAGTTCTTTATGCATATCACCAAGGAAGAACAGCAGAATAGGTTTCGCGAATATGAGAAGAAGGCCATACCCCTCTGTGTTGTTGATGAGGAACTTGATTATCTCAATGAATATGACAACTATTTACCTTTCATAGACCAGATCCTTGAAAGCACACACAGGGAATATGCTCCCTGGACCATCATAGAGGCCGAAGAATCCAATCACGCAACGGTAAAAGTGCTTTCTACGGCCATTCGCATGATGGAAGCACATATCGACAAAACAAAGAACGAAGCCTTAAAGCCCTATAAGGATATGATCTACAGTATGGACCCATCTGCTCCCAGACTCTCACAGGCAGATTTTTCCCAGAAGGTCGAAAAGGATGAATATGAGGAAAAAAAGGACCAATATCAAGAAAGGCTGGGTGAACTACAGTATGAACTATTCAAGCACAAGATTCCGATGGTAGCCGTCTTTGAAGGCTGGGATGCTGCAGGCAAAGGTGGGAATATAAGGCGAATAGCCAGGAAACTCGATCCCAGGCTTTATAGTGTTGAACCTGTGGGAGCACCAAACGATCTTGAAAAGAACCATCACTACTTGTGGCGTTTTTATAGGGAAATACCCGAAGCCGGACATATAGCCATCTTTGACCGAAGCTGGTATGGAAGGGTGCTGGTGGAGAGAGTGGAAGCTTTTTCTACTGATGAACAATGGAATCGTGCATATAACGAAATAAACGAGTTCGAGGAAATACTGGCAGATTTTGGTACTATCATAGTAAAGTTCTGGTTGCACATAGACAAGAATGAACAATTGAGAAGGTTCAAGGAAAGAGAAAACACTTCTTATAAGCAGTGGAAGATAACCCCTGATGACTGGAGGAACAGGGAAAAATGGGGTGAATATAGTGAAGCAGTGGATGAGATGCTTTTAAAGACACATACTACTCATGCTCCCTGGACAATTGTCGAAGCAAATGATAAAAAATATGCAAGATTAAAGACCTTAAAGACACTTGTGGAAACCATTGAGAAAGAGCTGTAGTTCGCTAGTCAGGGATTCTGTTCAGCAGCCTTGAAAGTTATTTCATGGTCATACAGGATCCTCCATAGATCACTTTTCTCATCAGCTCTTGCAGCATCTGTGTATGAACCGGGGCCATGCACTGTGATCAGTACTTTCTTTTCCTCTATAATGGCCTCGTTTAGCCGTGAATCCATGCGGCTGTAATCTAATCCGTCGGCAATGCGTATGAGTGCGGCCAGCTTGAGCGTATCCTCCTGTATCTGCGCTGACATTTTTCCGAATGGCTTGAGCTGCAGTTTCTCCAGTTTTTCCCTGTTCATCTTCTTCTTGTGCAGGAAAGTTGTCCACACTGCAACTGGCCAGAACCTATGAGCCAATTCTCGGGGAGGAGAACGCATCAGGATATCCCTGCCAGCCTTATGATGGTCTTCCATATCATTATATACTCCCACATCATGTACCAAGGCAGCTATCCATATTACCCTGCGATATTCTTCTCCCAGGCCATGTACCTCTTTCAGTTCATCGAAAAGCCTGAGAGCATTCTCTGTCACCTTTCTGGCATGCGCCCTTTCAACATGATGGATTTCAAAAAGTGTCTGGACAGATAGAGGCTTTGGATAAAAGTCCATATCTTCTTCAGGGACAGTTTCCTCTTCTGTTTCTTCCATCAATTGCAGGGCACGTTCGAACTTGGAGGGTGGGTCAGGGAAAAGGCCGTATTCTTTTGTAAGCACACTCATCAGCTTCTCCAGGTCCTTCTCATTTCCATCGGAAAGCATCTCCACTTCTATTTCCAGATATTCCAGCTTTTTTTCCCAGACCGTTATCAACACATCATCCAGGATAAGCTCTGCCACATGCTTCTCCTTATAAAAGGCATTTCTTACGTTCTTTGTATGGGATACATTGAATAGCGGCATAAGTTCGCTTTTTCCCACAATACCGGTAAGACATTCTTTCATATCCGGATCGTTCCATTCTTCAAATGGGATGTCCTGTTCCAGTAAGCACTCCATTTCTTCCCTATGCCTTACACCATTCTTCCGTATCCCTCCAAGGGATCTTATTGTGTATACTATACCCTTTTCCTTTTGCCTGCGCCGCAGGTAATATCCATTGGACATTATGGCCATGTCCACGGTGTCCAGATATGTGTCTTCCAGCCTGTTCTGGGTCGCAGCATCAAGTAAAAAAGGGCCTATGTTACGCTCAGACATAAGGGCTTCAAAAGTATCCTTTTTCTGAACCGAATATTTAGCTTTTGTTCCCATTCAGTACCATAAAATGATTTGTTTTTTGGTACTTAGCGTTTACTAAAGAAAAAGAAACCGGAAAAAAAGCCTGATCATTGATGCCAAAAAAAAGAAGGCAGGGCCTTAAGCCCTGCACTGATCCTGTTATACATATTGGTACAGTTCTTTAGTTTCATGTTCTGAGAGCACGTTCCTCAGGTCCAGCAGGATAAGCAACCTGTCATCAAGCTTTCCAACTCCCTGTATGTAGTTGGAGGATACTGCTGATGCTATTATATCGGGTGCAGGGTCCACACTGGTACCAGGGATCCGCAGCACTTCACTGACCGAATCCACCATCATGCCTATGACCTGATCTCCCAGTTCCACGACAATAACCTTATATTCCTCGTTCTTTTCTGAAGACAGGATATTGAACTTCTTTCCCAGGTCGATCACAACAATGATCCTTCCGCGCAGATTGATAACTCCTGCCACGTATTCAGGAACCTGGGGAATGGCTGTTATCGCAGGCATTTTTATTATCTCCTGCACTGCCATGATATCTACGCCGAATTCCTCATCTCCTAACTGGAAGATCACGAGCTGCAGCAGGTCACTGTCAGCATGCTGAGTGTTTTGGTTTTTTTGCATAAGAGCATTCATTATGATCCCTCTGTTTTTAGATATGCATAGATAGGGAGCTACCTTGATATTTCATCCAGCACCTCCAGTCTTTATGGGTTGCGGACTGCCATATTTTAGAGATGTCATCCAACATTGCACATCATGTTCCATTAACTTTATTCATCGCTACTGATTTATTATATTTAAAAAATTTAATAAAAGCAGATCGTTCTTTAAATATATAAAAATAGCGTACATATCTCTGACAATTCAATTTGTATTTGTCTTGAACTCCATTAAAAATAACTGAAGTGCATACATTTCTAATGATAGATATGATCATACTATTTCAATGTACTATCATTTGTTTTGTCAACGCGTAAGAATAGTATTTATTAAAGCAACAGTAAAAAATGATAGATGGAAACACAATCATTACTCTGTCCATACTGTAAAAAGCACTATTGAAGCCAGATAACCAGAAACTAAATATTATATCATGAAGTATTAAGTACAATTTTAGCTTGAGCTGCACATCAATATGGCTCATTTACATTTATTAGATTTAGTTCATTTATGTCCCAGAGGTGTCACATGAAAGTAAAAATTACAGAGACCGTCCTGCGAGATGCACACCAGTCGCTCATAGCTACCCGCATGCGCACCCGCAACATGCTCCCCATAATGGACAAACTGGATCAGGTAGGGTATTATTCCCTTGAGATGTGGGGAGGTGCCACATTCGATACCTGTATCAGATATCTTAACGAGGATCCATGGGAAAGGCTGAGGTCACTCAAAAAACAAATGCATAATACCTATGCTCAGATGTTACTTCGTGGGCAGAACCTCGTGGGCTATAGGCATTACTCGGATGATGTCGTTGAGAAGTTCGTTCAAAAGGCCTATGAAAATGGTATAGACATATTCAGGGTGTTCGACGCTGTCAACGATATCCGCAATATGGAAAAGGCCATCTCCGTAGCTAAAAAGCAGGGGGCACATGTCCAGGGTACTATATGTTATACTATTAGTCCGGTCCACACTGTAGAAAAATACGTGGAACTTGCAAGGGATCTGGCCGAGCACGACTGCGATTCTTTGTGCATCAAGGATATGGCAGGCCTGATCTCGCCTCATCAGGCCTATGAGCTTGTAAAGGCGATCAAGAAAGAGGTCAACCTGCCAGTGGATCTGCATTCTCATTGTACGTCCGGTATGGCACCCATGAGCTATATGGCAGCATGCAGGGCAGGTGTCGATATACTGGACACTGCAGTATCGCCCCTGGCGTGGGGAACTTCACAGCCTCCCACAGAATCCATAGTGGCTGCCCTGGAAGAGACCGAGCGTGCCACTGGTCTGGACGTAGAGCTCATTGCAGAGGTCTCAGAGTATTTCAAGAAGATAAAAGATGAGTTGAGGTGCGTTCTTAATCCGATATCAGAGCAGATAGATACCAATGTGCTGGTATATCAGATACCGGGTGGCATGCTCTCCAACCTTGTATCCCAGCTGAAGGAGCAGAATGCTCTGGACAAGTACAAGGATGTGCTCAAGGAAATGCCAAGGGTCCGTGCAGAACTGGGCTATCCCCCGCTTGTGACCCCCACCAGTCAGATAGTGGGTACTCAGGCAGTGCTTAACGTGCTCATGGGTGAACGCTATAAGGTGATCCCAAAGGAAGTTAAGGACTATGCCCGCGGACTGTATGGCAGGCCGCCTCATAAGATAGATGAGGATATATTGGTCAAGCTCATACAGGACGAAGAACCTATCACCTGCCGTCCGGCTGACCTGCTCGAGCCTGAATATGAGAAGATGAAAGCCCAGGCTGAAAAGCTGGGACTTGTCAAGAAGGAAGAAGATATCCTTACTTATATCCTATATCCTGCAATAGCACCGGCTTTCCTGAGGGGCGAATCAAAGGAAGAGGAACTCACTCCCATAAAGACCGAAGTAAATCCGTGTGCTATTTCCAGCACGCAGGGAATACCCACCGAGTTCAAGGTAGAAGTGGATGGGGATGTGTTCAATGTAAAGGTCCATCCGGTGGATGGTTCCTTCAAGGTGACGGAAGGATCCGAGAAACCTTCAGCAGAATCTGTAAGAGGAGCCGTGACAAGTCATATGCAGGGTATGGTACTTTCTCTCAAGGTAAGTGTAGGTGACTCTGTAGAGGAAGGTGACACTATATGTGTCATAGAGGCCATGAAAATGGAAAATGCGATCCATGCTCCACACAGTGGGACCGTAAAGGAGATCTTCTTCGGGGAAGGCGATTCAGTTTCCTCCGGGGATGTATTGATGGCGATCGAATGAGGTAGATCTCATGTTCAACAAAGTGCTCATTGCGAACAGAGGTGAAATAGCCATCAGGGCCATGCGTGCCTGCAGGGAACTGGGCGTAAGGACAGTTGCCGTATATTCCGAAGCTGATAAGAATGCCCTCTTTGCAAAGTACGCTGATGAAGCATATCTTATAGGTCCTGCTCCTTCCAGTCAGAGTTATCTCAATATGGAAAAAATACTTGATGTGGCTGAGAAGACAGGTTCTGAAGCTATCCATCCGGGATATGGTTTTCTCTCTGAGAACCATGTATTTGCATCCGAATGTGAAAAGGCCGGAGTGGTCTTCATAGGTCCTCCCGGAAATGTCATCAAGAAAATGGGTAGTAAGATCGAGGCCCGTAAGACCATGAGCAAGGCAGGTGTCCCTGTGGTTCCGGGCACTGAAAATGCCATCTCGGATGTGGATGAAGCGGCCGAGGTCGCAGAAGACATCGGCTATCCGGTAATTATAAAGGCATCTGCTGGTGGCGGCGGCATAGGTATGAAGATCGTGCATTCCAGAGAAGAATTTGCCAATGCTATCGTTTCCATCCAATCTGTTGCAAGATCTGCATTTGGTGATCCAACCGTTTTCATCGAAAAATACCTGGATGAACCCAGGCACATAGAGTTCCAGCTACTTGCTGACAGATACGGGAATACTGTACATTGCAATGAAAGAGAATGTTCCATACAGCGCAGGCATCAAAAACTGATAGAAGAAGCTCCTTCTCCTATCATTACCGAAGAGATGCGTGAGCTGATGGGAAGCGCTGCTGTAAAAGGAGCAAAGTCTATAGGGTATGAAAATGCAGGCACGATGGAGTTTCTGTATTCAAAGGGGCAGTTCTATTTCCTTGAGATGAACACGCGTCTGCAGGTAGAACATACTATCACAGAGCTTATTACCGGCCTTGACCTTGCAAAAAAGCAGCTATATATTGCTGCCGGTGAGGAATTGGCATATTCCCAGGAAGATATTCCGCTCAGAGGCTGGGCCATAGAATGCAGGATAAACGCCGAAGATCCGTTGAATGATTTTGCACCATCTCCAGGAAAGATACGCAGGTACCGTTCTTCAGGTGGACCAGGTGTGCGTGTGGACAGCGGTGTGCATATGGGATACACTATTTCCCCATATTACGATTCAATGATCTCAAAGCTCAGTGTATGGGCACCTACACGTATTGAAGCTATACACAGGATGGACAGGGCGCTTTATGAATACGTAGTGGTGGGAGTCACAACTAATATACCGTTCCATAAGGCAGTGATAAGGCATGAGCAGTTCCGCAAAGGCAATCTTACTACCCATTTCATAGAAGATAATTCCATTATCAGAGATGTGGAAAGAGTGGTAAGGGAAGATTCGGAGAAAGGAGCCACACTTGCGTCTGCACTTGATAACAAGCCAACGAAGGTAGCTGCCGTGACTGCAGCTGTAGAGTCTTACATCCATGCAGCAAAGAACCAGTCTAATAATACAGAGTGAATCTCCTATAGAGAGATATTAATTGGTGGGATAAAGTGAGCAATAATTTAGCTGAGATCATGCGGATATTGAAAGAAGCTGATGGAAAACCAGTTTCCGGGGAGGAACTTGGAGAAAGGTTAGGTATATCCAGAGCAATGGTCTGGAAGTATATAAGTTCCTTGAAGGAAGGGGGATATGAAATAGAATCATCTCCTAAAAAAGGCTATGTGTTAAAGCTAGTCCCGGATATGCTTTACCCTGAAGAGATCAAAAACGGACTAAATACCACTTTGATAGGTACTAATATTTTTTATTTTGCAGAGCTGGAATCAACTAACAGTTTTGCCAGAGAGATGGCTAAGGAAGCAGAAGAAGGTACAGTTGTTATCGCCGAATCCCAGAAAAAAGGTAGAGGACGACTGGGGAGAAACTGGCAGTCACCCAAAGGAGGTATCAACCTTTCTGTGATACTTAAACCAAATATTCCTCTTGATCATGCAGCCAGGCTCACTCTCATGACAGGACTTGCAGCAGCAAATACCATTCGTTCTCTTGGATTGGATGCCCGTATAAAATGGCCCAATGATGTACTTATCAACGATAAAAAAGTATGTGGCATACTCACAGAAGTGGATGCTGAAATGGAACAGATAGATTATGTTATCATAGGGATCGGCATAAATGCCAATGTTAATGTGGACGAGTTCCCTCCGGGTATCCGGGAAAATGCTACAAGCCTTCAGAAAGAACTTGGTGCAGAGGTCAACAGGGTCGAATTTGTACAACGATTGTTGTATGAGTTCGAACAGCAGTATATAAAGTTCAAAACACAGGAGTTCTCTGCGATTCTTAGTGAGTGGATAAATCTATCTGATACTATTGGCAAGGAAGTCACCATAATGACCCCTTCGAGGATGGTGGAAGGCAAAGCTGTAGGTATTACTGATACAGGAGCTATCTCTGTCAGGACAAAAGATGGGAAAAGGGTAAACCTTATTGCTGGTAGATGTGTGTATACACGTACTAGATGAGAGACTTATCCATGTGGATAGGAAAATATCTATCCGTACTGTTGTTGGTGCTACTTCTATGCATGCCTGCAGATGCGGTATTACCTGCTTCCGCGGCTCTGGTAGTAGAAGATGTGCTTTTGAACGATACGAGCATATATCTTATTACAGGTGATTCCTGGCATTTTTATCAGGGATATAATTTTACTGTAAAAAGTGTGAATCAGGAAACTGACAGTGTATGGCTCGAACTGTCATTGGGGAATAAGCTATTGCAAAGTAGTATTCTTGGAGAGGGCGATCATTTTACCTATCAGAAGAACGATGGAACAATACTCGACATAACAGTGGATACTATATACGCAGGTGATGGCGAAGAACTGGTCGCTTTCTCACCGGTGTTCCAGTACATTGACAGGACCCTTCCTGCACCATTCATACCAGAAGATAAAGAAAATGGAGGGCAAAAAGATGGGTCACAGGACAATGCTTCTGCAGGATCAAATGGTATAGAGGGTTTCAGTTTTGATATAGCTCTCCCGCTGATAGCGGCTACTGCCACCCTGATGCTGATCCTTAGAAAAAAAGGTAATTAAGAGGCAAAGGGACCGGTCACAGTTCCAGATCCCCGTTCTCCATAAGTAGTTTTAGATCTTGCAGGCTCATTTTTCCTGTCTTTTCCAGTTTCTCCTTGGCGACTACCCTTTGTTCCTGTTGTTTCTTCTCATCCTTTATAAGTTGGATATCGTTCAATTTCTCAAGGTAGCCATTGAGTTCATCTCTTAGCTGTGAGATCCTTAGCTTAAGGGGGTCTATCTTGGCTCTGAGAGGCTCTGTGATCCCAAATTTTTCCTTTATCTGAGCATGACAGAGATCCGCATCTTTACGCATCTCATCCACTTTTTTGTATAGATCGATCATTTCCACATGATACTGCTGTGATATTTCTGCAAGTTCTTTTATATTAGATCCAATATTTTCTCCGGACCCCGCATGTTGAGAAACGGCAGCATCATATGTTTCCTGGATCTTCCTGTGTACCTCGTCTGCTTTCATGGCAGCTTTCAAACGTTCTTCAAGCTGCAGCAGCCTGCCAAAGACATCTATCTCATGTTGCAGAGGAACATCTGCATTAAGGAAAGTATCAAGTTCTGCAGCGTATGCTTTAGAAATCATATCCACAGTACCTCTTGAAACCTGGTTCAGGGCATCCCTTTCAGCTTTCAGTTTTGTGATCTCATCTGAGATCTGCTGGCTTGCGGATATCCTTGCATTTTTAACATTTTTCAGTTCAGATATCTTTGTGTTTATCGCATCTCTTTTTTCTTTTAGATTCCTGGCCTTTGTGACCATCTCCTTGACCTGAGCATTCAAGGCATCCCTCTTTTCCTTAAGTTCTGTCATGTTGGTGCGATGAAGGCGCAGTTCATTGAACAGGGATCTCAGTTCCCTCTCATCATGGGTTATCTGGGTACGCAGTTCATTGACCTTTAACTTCAGGTCCTTCTCTGAAATGGATGATGTATCGGTCATACTGCTGTCACCTCTCCGTCAGTGTTTTTAAGGCTTTCCCAGTATCTTAAAGCTTCTTTATGGCTCTGTATCCTTTTTTCCAGCCATGAATGTCTTGGTTTTGCTTTGCTAAGCTCATCTTCATGTAGTTTTTGGTCTTCTGTCAATGAATTTTCCAGGCTGGCTATAGATATGAGTTCCTCATGAGATGCAACAGCTTCTTCTATCTTGGAATGTATTGATGCTTTGCTTTCTGAAGGTTCTCCCACAGCTAAAACTGATAGTATTGACTCGACAACTGCCTTTTCTTCACTTACAGAGGATAGTGATTTTGCCTTTGCTATACTATCATGTATTGTATTGACATCTTTTTGTTCCATGCCCGATTCAATTAACTTTTCCATTATGTTCTCTGCCTGGTGGTAGAGTTGCTGGCGCTTTTCTTTGAGCACATCTATGCGTTCGAGCATTTCTTCATGTCTCTTTTTACTGTTATCTATTTCCCGGGAATAAGAAGAAAATCTTGTATCAAGTTCTTCAAATTCAAAATTATACTTCTCTAACATCTTATTGTGCTTAAGGATCACTGCATCGATAAGACCTTCGCGGCCAAGTAAAGTAACCCCTACACCATCTACTTCGGCGGTCATTCATTTATCTCCAACTAGACTGTATCTCGCAACATTTTTTCATAATATTATATATAAACACTGGTGCTATTATATTCGGAACAATTGAGCATGTGGCACACCATTTATATAGATCACACTTTCTGGGTTCACCACACCGCAGCTAATAGCACACTGGATACATTTTTCTCCAAACAGATTAGCTGTGGTTGCATTCTTTAGAGCTTTTTCAACACTCTCTGCATCAACGATCTCCCCACAAAAGAACCCTTCATTAACTGTTACTGTTAGATTCCCTTCCTTTAATGTCTTTCCAAGGATATCCCTGTCACATATGGCGACAACAACATTACCACCGGAACTATGGACCTTCAGATACATCAATTATTCCTCACACAAGCTTCACACTATCATGATCAGGTTTCATCAGATCGCCGGATCTGCGCATTTTGGCTATCATTTCTTCTGCATGAGCTCTGTCGATACTTTCTATAGCTGCTTCTGCATATATCTCTTCGAGGGGCGCTTTACCAGCCGGATGCCTGCTCCCCACCTGCCTGATGATCTCCTTGAGCACTTTGATCTTATCCCTCTGGCTCTTGCTGGTACCTGATGCAATTATATCGACGTCGAACGCTCCCGTGGACGGATCGATCCCTACCTGTTTCATGCATGAATACACAATTTTTGTAGTACGCTTTGCATCCTCCATATTAACAACATTGCTAAGGCGTACCCTTGCACTTGCCTCTGCAAGCCTTACAAGGGCTTCCAGCTGCCGGGCGGTCACAGGTATCGGAGCATCCTTGCCTTCTCCCATTTTACGAAGGTCCATGTAGAACTTCACCAGATGGTCCCGTGCTTCCTCTTCCATTACAGGGAAAATGTTCCTGCGTGAATATGCCACATACTTTCTCATAAGGTCAGGATCTATATCCGGAATGACTATCTCCATCTGTTCATCGACCTGCTCCTGGGTAACCTTACTTGTAGCCATCTTTTTGCGCTGTTCGGAAAGTTCACCTGCGTAGTGGGATTTTAGGATATGTCTGGCAATGCGTGTATCTTTCTCTTCGTTCGGCGTGTCCAGAAGCACGAAGATCATATCGAACCTGGACATAAGCGCCGGAGGCATATTTATCTGCTGGGCTATGCCCTCATACCTGTCAAAACGTCCATACTTAGGGTTAGCAGCACCAAGAAGTGCACATCGGGATTTCAGGGTGGCAAGGATCCCGGCCTTTGCAATGGATATCGTTTGCTGCTCCATAGCCTCGTGAAGTGCGCTCTTGTCCTCAGAGCGCATCTTGTCCATTTCGTCCACAGCAGCAATACCCATGTCGGCCATAACCAATGCTCCGGCTTCCAGTGTCCAGCGGCCATCTCCCATTTCGTCCTTAACTGCAGCTGCAGTAAGGCCGCTGCTTGAGGCACTTTTTCCGGAAGCGAATACGCCTCTTGGTGCAAGTTTTACCATATAGCGAAGCAGCTGGCTTTTTGCCACGCCCGGGTCACCCACGAACAGCATGTGGATATCTCCCCTTACCCTTGATCCGTCAGGAAGATGTTTCGGGACACCGGAAAATAGCTGCAGGGCCAGCGCTTCCTTCACTTCTTCAAGACCATAGATGGAGGGTGCAATAGACCTGATGATCTTGTCATATATATGAGGGTCCTGGCTCATTTCCTTTATTATGTCCTCCTCTTCAGGGGTTATCTGGAGCTCATCGAACTCTTTATCCACATTCTCAATGGAATTCGCATCCAGTACGAGGTCATAAAAAGGAGATTTCCCTTCGCGGGTGGTACGCTGATGGGAACGGAGCACACCATTGATAACTATCCTGTCCCCGGGTTTTACGATGCCTGCAAGGTCTTCTTCCACATCCACGTCAAGACTTTGTGGCTGTGTTCCTCCCCTCAGGTTTTCGGGTGATTCCTGGATCTGCAGTTTCTGGGCATCCACGAAAAAGGATTGCTCCATAAGAATCTTGAAAGGTCCCTTCTTACCGCAAGTATCGTTCTCGCATTCCAGGGGCTCAACGAATTTCATCTCTGTTTGTGGCACAAAAGTGACATTTTCACATCGCATGCACATAAAAGCAGCATTTATTATTTTTGGCCGGACCTCGGTAGCTTTACGGATCATGCCTTCGATGGCAATGAATTTCATAAGATGCTTGCTTCTCAGGTCTCTGATAGGGATCTTATTAGGGATCTTTTCGAATCTGACCTTTGCCTTATCAAGTGTCTTATCAATAGGCAGATCTATTTCCTGCAAGGCCTTGTCTGCTGATGGCAACACTTCGGAAGGCTGCTCTAATAGCTCTGCAGCCAGTTCCCTATCGAAGATCTCAAGGTTTGAAAAATCAACTGTCAGACTTCGCTGTTCAGGGTATTCATTAGCAAGCTGAAGAATATCATCCCAGTAATACTGCTTTAGGAATACCTTGAAGTTCTCTTCCCATTTTATCTCTGTCATATCTTTCTCTAAGTTGGCTGCGCAGATTTAGTCCCGCAACCATAGTTTTTAATTTATATCAATATTTCGTGTACACATCTGATAAATTTTCCTTGTCTGATACCAGATGTCTTTGTATCCTGCGCAGGACACCTCGTAAGGTTTGCACTTCTCTGGGGATCAGGCGGGCTCTTCCGAATATTCTCTTAAGCATAAGTTCCGTCTTTTCCTTTTTGTGAGCAGGGTAATCAATGTCTTCCAGAACCTGGGAAAGATGTTCCATTAAAAGCCTTGTATCAAAAGGATCGGCCAGTGGTGTTTCTCCTGCCTGCACATCGCTCAGTTCGTACAGTATCACTGCAACAGCATGTGACAGGTTCATCACCGGATATATTTCGGATGTAGGAATGGTGAGGATCATGTCCATCATACATAATTCATCTTTTGTGAAACCTTTGTCTTCCCTGCCAAAAAGCAGTGCAATGGTCCCGGTGTATCCTTCCAGCAGTTCTTTCATTTCTCTTGGAACATGTGCCGGGATACGTATATGCTCATCGAATTTACTGCCTGTTATGCCTGTGGTGCCTATGAGAAGGTTGGCACCTGCAACAGCATCTTCTATGCTGCTTGTGATGGTTGCACCTTCGAGTACATCACGCGCATGGGAGGACATTGCACGTGCCTCACCTTCAAGGGAACAAGGGTTAACAAGTACGAGATCTGAAAAACCGAAATTCTTCATCGCCCTTGCGACAGAGCCCACATTTCCCTGATACAAAGGCTCAACGAGCACTACTCTGAAATTAAGAGACATGATATATCCTTGATGTTTTTGGAAGCTTATAGGTGTCTACAGATTATATAAGGCTAATTATAGTCCATGTTCAGCAAAAACCTATTTTGCCTGCTATGGCCAAAAAAGGAAAAGTAGCAATTATCGAACCCTGTATAAATCCACCTGTACTTTTATGTACAGGGGATTTACAGAGGAATTTCAATCTTTTTTCAGGTACATGTATCCAACAGCAACCATCCCGAGCAGGATGAACGCCTTAAAGAATGTCCATATATTGGTCCTTTCTGCCGGAGTTTCTTCCATACCAACATCTTCTGAGCCAGTAGCAGGGGTATATGTCCCTGTATCTGTGATATCAGTTACAGGAGAAGGATATGTCTTTTCAGCAGTGATCGCAAACGGTCCGAAAACTGTTGTCTGAGCCTCGAAGATCACATCGGTTGAAGTGGTGCTTTGAGGGGTAGTCTGCAACATTTGCCATGTGTCTTCATTATATACCTGCAGTCTTACATCTTCCGGGCTTAAGTCCATTGTTTGGAGCCAGGAGCTGTCAACTTTGAACTGGATCTTAGCATCCTGAATGTTAGATGTTGTGGCAAAGCCCGCTTTTCCTACCCAGATGTTGATATATTTGTATACGAAACCTTCAGGCTCGCCTGTCACTAGTTTTGACCTGCCGTTGAGCACCTCTATAGTGGATGTAATTTCCCCAGAGTTCTTGAGGGAATAGAGGCTGATGGACCGGATATCATTGCCTTCACGACTGAACTCATATAATACATTGGAATCCATTGCCAGATATTGACGATCAACGTCTTTCACAGCAACGTTCAAATAATCCTCGACAGAGCCGGCACCTCCGCCTCCTCCACCGCTGCTACTGCTTTTACTGCTTGAACTACTTCCACTGCTCCCTCCTCCGTTACTATCGGAAGAGGATGTTCTGAGGTTAATAGTTACTGCATTGCCCTCCAGTCCTGCATTGTTGTATGGGACCAGAGTATAGCTATATGTAGTGTCACTTTCCAGATTGCTGTCAACATAGGATGTTGATCCGTTCACATCTGTGATAAGTAGATTATTTCTGAATATTTGAACTCTCGCGGTATCGGAAGAAGTCTCCCATCCCAGTGTAATTGAATTTGTAGTGATCGCTGTTTCTGAAACACTGGTGATCTCAGGAATTATAGATGATGTAGTTGCTTCATTGCTAACTGCCTCGGGATCGATGTTACCTTTTGTGTCAACGGTCTTAAGACCGATGGTATGTGTGGTCCCTTCTGTCAGTCCGGTTAGCTCGTAATAGTTTTCAGAAGTGTTTGTGACAAATGCATTGTCAATGTGCACCATCACGTGGCTGAAATCCGGATCTGAAGGGTTTGTCCATATCCATTTGATCCGGGTTGGGCCAACTTCACTTTGCTGAAGGTTCTGTACAGACGCAGGTGCTGTTACATCTGTGATCGAATGCACATCAATGGAATATACATCAACATACCATCCCTGTTGGTCCGTGTTCGCCGATGAAGCGGGGATACGCACATTGTTACCACTTGCATCTTTCAGGGAAGCTCTTACGTAAAACTCTATCTTTGAAGATCCTGAGTTCGGTTTGACCTTTATGGTCAGGCTTTCTGTTTGACCGGTTGCCCAACTGGATTCAGAAAGTCCCGCAACTGGATCGGTTGCGGTCATTGAACCTATTCTACCATAGATGGTACTGCCTATCGGGAATAGTTTGTTATATTCATTACCAGTGCCGGATACTTCTATAACCTCCTCATTGTTGGGGAAAGAAACCGAAATATAGCCCTCATTGGATGGTCCACCATCGTTTATTACAGATACCGTTATTGTGGCGGTATCACCTTCGTTTACGCCTGCAACAGGTTCGATATCAACGCTGGTGATAGAAGGTGACGGAGAAGGGGATCCAGTACCCGGATCTGCGCTTATGTGAAGAATAGCAAGGTCATCAGCATCTCCGGCTAAGTAGATATAGCTGCCTGATGCGGCAACATCAGGACCCCAGGAACCATCCTCATAACTTCCTGCAATGGTTGGTGCTAAAGGATCGCTTATGTCGATGATAGAAAGGCCGTGGCCACCGGTAACGTAGGCATGATCATCAAGGACAAAAATATCATCCGGATTTGGCACATCATATCCAGCCACAACTTTTGGTGATGCAGGATCCCTGATATCAAAAATGGTCAGGCCGCCATAGTTAATGAGCTGACTGCCGACAGTTACATACGCATAATTGCCGGAAACAGCAACTTCTGACATGTACTCATCATTGTTTCTGTATCCATGATCGCCCATATATTTTATTGCAGCAGGGTCACTGATATCCAGGACCATTAGATCAATTAATGCATCCTGAGATTTATCGGTATAATCTGAAACAAGTAAGTATGCATATTTTCCTGAAACTGTGACATCATTTGTATCGCCCTGTATCTCATACCTGCCTGCAAGTGCCGGTGCAGCAGGATCGCTAATATCCAGGACCACAAGGCCATCATCGGCTATATATACATATTTGCCCGATACATAAACATATCTCGCCTGTTCAGATGCAGCGTAACTACCTTTAATAGCCGGTGCAGCAGGATTGCCAATGTCTATGATCATAAGGCCGCTCTCACCTTCAGCCACATATGCATAATTGCCGGTTACTGCAATATCGTATGCTGTAGATGGAGTACGTATCCTTCCAACCTCAGCCGGATCGGATGGGTCTTCTATATCCACTACAACAAGATCCTGGTCCTGCAACAGATACATATAATTCCCATTTATCGCCACGTCTGAATAAGTTCCACTAAAATGACTTACCAATTCTACGTTAACAGGATCTGCAGAACTGATCCCTGTCATCATTATCACTAAAAGCAATGCCATCCCAAAGTAAACTGATTTCTCTGACTTGATTTCCATTATTGCCACCCGAAACACAACTATTGGAGTCTTTTTTTGTTGTGCAACTCAAAAAAGATTTTCTTACTAATATTTAAAGCTGTCTAAAAAAATCGCTATATATTGGGATATTTTTATATAAATCTCGGTGGGGGGCTGTATGACCACTAGTAACAAAGTGTCTAAGATTTATAATATGGATATAGTGACCCTGTTTCTCAGATATTTCATTATAATCAAAATCATCAATTATTGGCATATGTGCCATGCTGCACGATGCCAAAAATTCCTACTTATATTCGTCCCAGGGAATAAGATTATATAATAATATACGTAGAGCCAGATAGTATCATAATTGAAGTTATGAACAGAAGCAAAGATAGATATGAGTTTTGGCTCTATTGGGAATTTGGACTAAAACAGTTGTCGATACTTGATCATGTATAAGATTAAATACTGACCCTGGGTTTTATGGCTCCTACTGAATACTGTACACTTTCTATTGTTCCGTTAAAACAGGTAAATGATCTATGGAATAAGAATGATGTTCTTATTTTTATTGCAGATCTGAAAGACTATTCAGTACTGGATGAAGAATATCTGGATAAGGTGGAAAAAATATACCTGAATTCTCTGAAAACGGAATATTTCAGAAAAAGATATATTATCTCCAGGCTTCTCTTAAAATATCTGTCAGGCATTCTTAAAGAAAGACCCTGGTCTGATATGGTTACGTGCAAGGATGAACATGGAAGGGTTCGTGTACGCGATCATAATGACCTGCATGTCTGTATTGCTTACACTGAAAATATTGTTGCTCTTGCGATATCAAAAATAGAGATGGGTATCGACATAGAGGTCATAAGGTCACGCTCGGTTGCAAGCATTTCAAGATCAATTGATAGAACATTGTCTGATAGCACCCCATCTAGAGATAGTTTTGATTTTCTTGCCAGATGGACCTTGAAAGAAGCTTACTGCAAATTTTCAAATGAAACAATGTTCTCCAGTTTAGCCAGAAAACTGGATCTATTTGATGTTTCTCATTCAAGTTATGTGATAGACAGTAAATATATACTTGCGTTTGTTACTAAATGCTATCCTTATAAGATCAAAATAGTTCGTCTTCAAAGGATCGACCTTGACAAAGAATTCCATTATTAGTACATTTCAATTGATGTAAATTGAATGTGACTTCCCACGTTCTTGATATGCAAAAAAGTTAAAAAATAATCCTAAATTGGGATGGATAAAAAAATCAACACCGGACAGTATGATTGCCCGATGCTTTTTTGGTTGCTGTTATCCTTATTTGTTCTGGATGTATTTTGAGACCATTTCCTGCATACTTGCAGCCATACCAGCCAGTTCCTGTGCATTCTTTGCCAGTTCCTGCATGGCTGAATTCTGCTGTTCCACACCTGCAGAGGCTTCCTGAGTGCCAGCGGCTGCTTCCTGTGAAATGGCTGCCACCTCGTCAACAGAAGATGTGATCTCTTCTATGGATGCCGACTGTTCCTCTGCTGCTGCAGCGATCTCTTGCACCATCATAGCAATACTGTTCCCAGCCTCAGCTACGTTCTTCATGCTTCCGAGAGCTTCGTTCAATGCACTGGAGCCGTTGGAAACTTCTTCAGAGCTTTTGTGGATGGAGTTGACTGCATTGGTCGTGCCTTGCTGTATATCATGGATCAGACCTGATATCTGCTTTGCAGCATTGCCCGAATCTTCTGCCAGTTTGCGAACCTCATCGGCAACCACTGCAAAACCTCTTCCATGTTCGCCTGCACGTGCCGCTTCTATAGCAGCGTTAAGAGCCAGTAAGTTTGTCTGGTCTGCGATACTTGTGATAAGGCTTACTATTTCGCTTATCTGGCTGGACTTCTTGTCCAGTTCCCTTATCACTTCTCCAGCTTCAGCTTCGGCTTTCTGGATAGCCCCCATCTTTGCGATGAGCTCTCCGGCAGATCTGCTCATGGACTGGATTATATCATTGGACTGGATCGCTGTTTCTGCAGCTCTCTGGGAATTTGCAGCTACGTCCTGAACGGTCTTTGTCATGTCTGTCATGGCATGGGCAACATCCTCTGTTTTAGATGACTGGTCCTGTGAACCTTTTGCCAGTTCATTTACAGTTTGAGCTATCTGTTCAGATGCTGCGGTCGTTTCCTCGATAGATGTAGACATTGCTTCTGCAGTTACAGCTATGTTGTTTGCATTGATGCTGACCGTACTGATAACATCTGTGAGGGATTTCAGGATCTCGTTAAGTCCTGTGGGTATAGCGACAAAATCCACACCTACGTCAGTACTTGCTCTGGTGTCGATCTTCCCTTCAAGAGCATCAGAGGATATCTGCTTGAAATCCTTTACCATGCTGTTTATGCCGCCAGCGATGGACATGTTGATGATCAATGCAAAAGCGGAACCCAGGATGATGAACACAGCCACTACGCCGATGATACCATTGCGAATGGCAACCACAGGAGCTTCGAACTCATCTATGTATGTGCCGGATGCAATGATCCAGTCGGCAGGTTCGTAGTACGTGTAACTCATCATCTTGTCCCTGCCTTGCCAGTTGTAGGTGATAGTACCTTCTTTATTGGCGATCATTTCTTTTGCAAAGTCTTCTGCATAAAGACTCTCGCCTTCTTTTGTGGGATGGATCGCAAGTTTTCCTGTAGAATCCATTACGTACATATATCCGGTTTCACC
>AMWB02144438.1_pt1 | contig 28788 bp, 30 predicted proteins | sample 200311 | NCBI WGS metagenome assembly AMWB02 (sample SAMN02737377, study PRJNA173069) | bioreactor metagenome | biome: anode biofilm in microbial fuel cells | place: USA: California | collected 2010-12-16
GCCGCAGGAGAAGATACCCGATAATTTGATCTCATCAGTCTCCAATCCGCTGACGACCTGGTTGAAAAGAGCCAGTTTTTCTTCGTTGCTGATCGTTGCCAGGTCGGGATCGAAGTTGCTTGCATCGATAAAAGTGTTTTCATAAGTTGGAACAGTGGTCTGGTAGGTAAGCGGCATGGCGTGTTTGGCCATCTCATAGGCAATATCGATGCCCTTTTTCATGTCATCAAGTTTCGCCAGGTCAGTGATCATGGCATAGCTGGCCCGTTTGCTCCCCTCGTAAGCCGTGACCTCCAGGCGGATGAGATGTTCGTTTGTATTGAGTGAGATGGCGGAGTTGGCAAACCGCATCAGGTAGCTGTCCTCCTCATGGTAATACAGCGAGATTTCGTAACCCTTTTCCAGCGAGTAATCACGGAGGGCGCCCAGGGTCTGCATTATTTTTTCACTCATGATCATTCTCCGATCCGTACATTATCAAAACGGCAGACGGGCACACCGTGCCCCAATTGCATAATCTGGTTGGGTTGACCTTTTCCGCAATTGTCCACGTAACACACTTCCCAGGTACTTTGATTGCCGACAGCGGTCAGGGAATTCCAGAAAGCAACGGTTGATCCTTTGTAGGTGGCATTCTTCACCGGCCGGGTGATCTGTCCGTCCTCCACCAGCCAGCCCGCTTCCGTGCCGAAGTGGAATTGCTCACGATTGGAGCCGATCGACCAGCTGCGGTCTCCATCCAGCACAATACCCCGTTCCGTATTGCGGATGATGTCCTCCAGCGTTCCATCCTGTCCGGCATCGATGTTGATATTCGTCATGCGTTCGATGGGGACACGGTAGAACGAAGTGGCACGGTTGGCACCGCTGCTGCCATTGAAAATTGTGCGGCGTGCTTTGGCGTTGGCTTCCTCCACCATCTGGCGTCCGGTGATCGCGCCGACCAGGATACCCTTATCAATCAGCAGGTTATCCTGCGCGGGGATGCCATCATCGTCAAAGCCGAAACTTCCGGGGGAGTTGGGCAGGGTGGCGTCGGCGCGTACGGTCAGTTTTTCTGAACCATAGCGCAATTTACTAAAGTCATCCAATGTGACGAATGAACCGCCTGCGAAGGCCAGTTCGTAGCCCAATATGCGGTCCAACTCAAGGGGGTGACCGATCGTTTCATGCGTCTGAAGGTACATGATGCCAGGCAGGAGGATCACCGCACGGTCATCGACCGGGCACTGTTCAGCCTGCAAGGTATCGTTCAATTCCCGAACGATACGCTCAGCATTCTGGCTGAAGTATTGCAGGTCGATATTTTCCCAGCCCCTCGATTCTCCGCGTCGCGGTGGTTTGAACTTCCGTTCGTGCATACCGCCTTCGCTATCCAGTCCATTCACTTCCAGGTCAGCAAAAGCTTCAGTGATGATCTTTTCGATCTGGCTGCCTTCCGAATCCACGAAAATGATCTGTTTGCGAGTGAAGTTGAGGCTGCAGACGCGCTGCGTGACACCCGGTTGGTCCAGTCGTTTATCCATCTCTTGCAGGAAGGCGATCTTTTCGGTGAGTGGAATCTCAAACGGATTAATACGTAACGGGCTTTCGAATTTGGCTTCGATGGTTTCCTTCTCGGCGAGTCTTACAGGGAAAGTAACGCGTTCTGCGGCGATCCTGGCGTTGTCAAAGGCTTTGTCGAAAAGCGCGCTAATGTCGCTCAAGTCGGAGGAGGCTGAAAACCCCCACGCTCCCTTGTAAAGGACGCGTACACCCACTCCGCTTTCGCTGCTGGAGGATGCGTCCTTGAGGTTGCCATTCCACATCAATAAAGAGTTGGTTTCCTCATAGGGGTACCAGCGGGTATCCACATAAGTTGCGCCGCGGGCTCTGAGTCTTTCGATTTGTTGTTTGATCTGGTTGAGCATGAAAAATTCTCCTATCGTAATGAGTGCGTACGAATAAACTGAATCAAATTATATGCCAGCCCGTGAAAATGTGCATTCGCAAGGGGAGGTAAAAACCTCTTTTTTTTCTCGTCTTCTGTCTTAAGATCTACGGTTATAATATCCTCCACTTTCTAAACAGATCGCCATACTTGAATGAAAAGACCTAGCAACATTGCCAGCAAGATCGCCAGAGGTCTGCGCGGATACGCTCAGAATGTGCGCGCATTCTCCCGCAACGCTTCTTTGTATCTGATCAGCACCGTTATCAGTTCCGCCGCATTTGGTGTTTTCCGGCTTCTGTTTAACTTTTATGTATTGAGCCTTGGGTATGACCAGGCACTGGTAGGCAACCTGGTCACCACCAGCAGCCTCACCGCCCTGATCGCCGCGATACCCATGGGCTACCTGGCGGATGTGCTGGGGCGCAAAGTCTCCCTGATAGGCGGCGGTGTGCTGACCATTCTCGCCATTGCCGGAATGTTGATCTTCCCGTCTCCGCTGGTGTTCATCCTGATGAACATCCTGATGGGGTTGGGGCAGAGCATCTCGGGGGTTACCATGGGGCCTTTCCTGATGGAAAACAGCGGCGAAAAGGAACGCACCTATCTGTTCAGTTTCAGTTCCGGTTTATCGATGGCCGCATCTTCGGTGGGTAATTGGGTTGGCGGGCTGCTACCCACCTGGCTGGCCGGCTTGGCTGGAGGTGCGGCGACCAGTTCAGCGGCTTACCGCCTTTCCCTGACGGTCGTGGTGGTAATCGCCAGCCTCTCTGTGATCCCGCTCTTTATGCTGGGCATGCGCAAGGGCAAGGCCTCAGAAAGATCGCTCTTTGCCCCCTTCACTTATTTCAAAGATCATCCTGCGCTCCTGGGCAAGCTGGTGCTGCCCATGCTAATTACCTCCATCGGTGCGGGGTTGATCATGCCGTTCATGAACATCTTCTTCAGGCAGGTGCATGGGCAGAGCGACAGCGCGATCGGTACGCTTTTCGCTTTCGGTTCCCTCGCCATGGGGATCGGCTTGCTCATTGCCCCGCCGCTGGCCGAGCGCTACGGCAAGATCCAGTTGGTGGTGATCACCCAGGCGTTATCGATCCCCTTCCTGGTGTTACTCGGTTTTGCTCCGGCATACTGGCTCTCAGCATCGGCTTATTACATACGTGTTGCGCTGATGAACATGAGCTCACCGGTTTACCAGACCTTTGTTATGGAAAAGGTGGAACCCTCGGCGCGCGCGACTGTGGCCAGCCTGGTGAGTATGGCCAACTCGTTCGGTTGGGCGTTCAGCCCCACCATCAGCGGGGAGATCCAGGTGCGTTTTGGCTTCGGTCCCGCGTTCATCCTGACGATCATCCTTTATGCCTTATCTATCACCATGTACTGGGGGTTCTTCTGGCGGCGAAGTAAAAAGCCGCGGTAGGTTTAGCACTCGCAACCGTAAATACCCTTTACTCCCTTAATCACAAAGGAATTGAATGTTTTTTCTGCAGCGGTGATTCGTACACTGGAATCTTTATGGATTCGTAGTGGCGGGTCAACTTGCGTGAATTACAGCATCGGTGCCATAATTGAGAAGATAAACTTAGAATATATGCCTATCATCAGGAGAACAATAGACGGATATGACATCTTACGATCTTAAATCTTTAAACCTGCCCAAACTTTTCGGTGGAATGTTGAAAACCTTTGCCGGCGCGGCGGGCAACCCGGTTACCCAGCCCTTATTGTTAGGCAGCCTGCTGGAAAATGGCGGGATCCCCAAGATTCGCAGCATCAAGTTTAGCGAAGAGCCCACTTACTTCCCGCTTGTCATCCCAACGGAGCATGCGACAGAGCACCTTCCAATGCCGGAAGAGGTACCTTCGGTTGAGCGCACGCCGCGGGAACGCATGCCCTTCACGACAGTGCGTGATTATGCAGAAGCCTACCACCGGGGCAATATCACCCCGCAGGAGGTGGCGGAAAAAGTGATCAGCGCGATCGAGAAATCCGATCAAACGTCGCCCGCCATGCACTTGTTCACTGCCATTTATGCGGAGGATATTCGCAAACAGGCGAAAATATCCGCTGACCTGATTGCCATGGGACATCCCCGCAGCATCTTTGAGGGTGTACCGGTGGCGATCAAGGATGAACTGGACCTCGTACCGTACCCTTCCACTGTGGGCACCAGTTTCATCGGCGATAAACCAGTTACCAAGGACTCCTACGTGGCAGCCAGGCTGCGCGCCGCTGGCGCGCTCCTGGTGGGCAAGACCAACATGCACGAGATCGGCATCGCCACCAATGGCGAAAACGTGCATCACGGACGCATTGCCAATCCGTATGATCTAAACCGTGATACAGGTGGTTCTTCCAGCGGGTCCGGCGCAGCAGTGGCAGCAGGGATTGTTCCGCTGGCATTGGGAGCAGACGGCGGCGGGTCGATCCGGGTGCCGGCCAGCCTGAACGGGGTAGTGGGTCTCAAGCCGACCTTCGGACGCGTGAGCGAAGCCGGCGCAGCACCCCTGTGTTGGAGCGTGGCGCATGTGGGTCCGCTGGGGGCATCGGTTGAAGACGTTGCACTGGCTTACCAGGTCATCGCCGGTCCGGACGCGGCGGAAGCGCTATCCCAGCAGCAATCACCGGTCACCATTGAAGGCTGGAACACCGCCAATCTTGAAGGTGTGCGCATTGGCATCTACCCGGAGTGGTTCAAGCATGCCAGCAGTGAGATCGTTGCGCTCAATGAGAAAATGGTAGCTGAATTTGAAAAAGCCGGTGCAACTGTGGTGAGTATCACCATACCCGAACTTGATGCCATGCGTGTGGCGCACGCAGTGACCATCCTGAGCGAAATGGCCGCCTGCATGAAAAATTACCCCGAGCACTGGAATGATTTTGCAGCCAGTACACGCCTGAGCCTCGTCATTGGACAGAACGTGAGTGCATTCGACTATATCCAATCGCAGCGCATGCGCACACGCGCGCTCGAGATCTTCGCAAAGGTGTACCAGACGGTGGATGTGATCCTTACACCCGCGACGGCTCTGACGGCCCCTGTCGTTCCACCCCAGGCGCTCAGTGCCGGATGGTCAGATCTGAGTACAGATACCGAGATGATGCGCTTTGTGTACCCCGGCAATCTCACCGGACTGCCGGCGATCACCTTCCCGGTAGGATACGACAGCAACGGCATGCCGGTGGCGATGCAGGCGATGGGGCGCCATTGGGAGGAGCACCTGTTGCTGCGCGTGGCGTACAACGCTGAAGTGCGCGTGCAGCGTAAACTGCCAGCCAACTACTTCGCACCTGATCTGGAATAGTCACTCGCAAGGTATAAAAATATGAATCCCGGCCAATGCCGGGATTCTCTTTGTAGACAATTAATTTGACCGTACGCACCTTATCCTTGCGGAAGAGCCATCCTGCCGACGAAGAGTAGGGTCCCTGTTTTAGCGTCGCGGATGAGGAAGACGAAAGGGTGATCCGCGATGAAATCGACGGTCAGGAAAGAAATACTCTTGGTCTGCATGATGACCGCTGTCGCGGCAGCCGCCTCGGTTCCCTCTTCGTTGACCGCAATAAACGCCTTATGCAGCACCGCGCCGAGGTACAGCTCGCGGGTCTGCTCCATCCCGGAGAAATCAGCCATACCGGTGAAAGCGTCGGTCATACCCATGGATTGGAGCGCGTCATCCAGCCTGAAGGGGAAGGTAAGTTCGAACCTGGGCAGGGCAACGTTCACCTCAGTTTCCTCCAGGGCACTTTCCCAACGTTCAAGATTTTCCAGTGTGAGTGAGGCCTCCATCTGACCCAGACCGTCCTTTGCCTTGGGCAGCAGGATCAGCATGGAGAGATCTTTGCCGGTGTAGGGCAGCTCCAGAACCTGTACGTTCTCGTCTTCAGTGTATCTGAAACTGTTTTTCTGGTGCATCATCTGCACCTGGATTGCTTCCCCCACAGTTGGATGGTAAGGTTCTTCATGTGTCTGGTCGGCAGCAAAAGTGTGCTCCCAGGTACCTTTGAAGTAGATCGCGTTCACCAGCACCAGGCGTGTCAGGCTGTCCAGCACGCCGGGGCTGATCAGGTCTTGTATTTTCTCTGCGGTGTTTTCCTCCACCCAGGTGTTTATTTTCTCGCGGGCAGCTTCTCCGTCGCCGTAATCCACCCGGGTGATCCTGACGCCGTAATACTTTTTTACCAGGTTGAGGAACGCGCGGCGTAAGCGGTAATTCGCTTGTGGCCATAGGGAATTCGCGACCATCAACTGGATATCGCCTTCTTTTCCGGTCTCTTCCAGTGTTTCCCGCAGTTGTTTGAAACCGGCATGAAGTACCTTGTCATCCTCGCCGAACCGCAGCGCCTGTGCCATCTGTGCGCGGGTGTTTTCTCGTGCCCCGGCGCAGGTCATGGCGAGGGCGGAAGAGATGCTGTATGGAGAGAAAAAGAGGTTTCCTTCTGTTGTTTGTACTTGCCGGTACAGCTCCAGCGCGAAAGAAGAATTGTTAGCTACCAGGGATTTCAATTCCAACCCGGTCACTTCCTCGTTAAATATTTCATCGAATATCATGATCTGCTCCTTTGGTCTGTGTTTCAGTTTAGTCGAGTTGCCTTGACCATTTACTGAACAACTACCTGGGTCAACACCTGCTGGCTGTTTCCGTCCAGGTCGGTGACGATGAACCCGATGATGTAATCTCCCTCGGCAGCGTACGCTTCTTCCCAGGTAAAGGCCTGGTTTCTGAACTGCAGAACGGTTTCGCTTTCCAGGAGTTCAGTATCAGTGACATTGCCATTTGCATCCAGTTGCAGCCATTTATCGAGCAGTGTGAATGTGTCACCGAGTTTTGGTGTGATCTCGCGCGGTGCGCCGGTGTCATCCGTGCCGGTAATGCCGAAAACGCTCACCATCTCACCATCTCGGAAGTTGATAAACGCATTCAATCTCTCGCCGCTATCAGCGAAGGTGTAGATGCCTTCCACGGTGTAAATGGCATTCTCAGCCGTTGCACCGTACTGCTGCGGAGTGAACAAAGCCAACGCGGTATTCATACCATCTGAAATGGTGAAGACCGTGGGATCCCAATCGAAACGCAGGGTAAAGGGTGAACCATCCCCCCACTTGGGATAGTAAACACCATCCACCTGCACGGTCTCCGGACTCTCAAGGAAGTCAGTATCCGCGACAAAGACGGAGTTGCTGCCCTGGTCGTAGTAACCGATGAAGAGGAAAATATTGCCGATATTGCTGCCGGTAATGTCCGCCCGCATGGTCACTGGCTGCCCCGGTGAGGCGGTGTTGGAGGAAAGCCTGATGTTCGAAGCGCTGACCTGCCCCGCACCCGGTGCGCGGGAGGGGAAGCCGGATGAGGGGATCACGCCCTCGCGGGTATCCGTTTCGAAGGTGCGATTGTTGTAATGGAAGGCGAGGAAGTCATCCCACAATGAATTCTTTGCAAAGCGGTCGGCGATGACCGTGTAAGACTTCGGACCAGCAAAAGCATTGCTATAGAGGGCGGAGTTGGGGAAGTAAAATGCGATTCCCGTGGACCCCTGCTTACCACCGCCATGCACTTCAGCGATTACCGCCTGATTGATCGCGGTGAGGACCTTATCACTGAGTTGTCTGACCGTGCTATCACGGCTTTCCTGTTTCAATATCTGGACGAAACTGCCCAGGTCCAGGTAGGAAGGTGGAACCTGCCGCCCGAACAGGCTGGTATAAGAAAGTGCGTAATTACGGGCGGTGGCTACGGTTTGCTGGTTGGTGTTTTGCAATGCGTATGCCAGCTCATCCAGGCTGTCCATTAGTGCCGGAACCTTGGAAAGGTCGACCGCCGACAGGGTGGCGTCCTTACCCACCATGCTGATCACCTGGTTGGCACTGTAATAACCGCGCCCCATTTGACCAAGGTAATCCTGGCGGGCTTGTTCGTTTGTAATGCGTTGATCTTCAACAATGTAGCTTTGAACGATCAGTTTTGAGAGGTCTGCCGCGCTCATCCCAGGGTTCTCGGTCAGGGCTTTGATGAAAGAGGTATAAGCCCAACCCAATGCAGGTTCACTCTCCTCAGAGAAGACTGTGTAACGCGCATGCGGTTCAAGAGCGCTCAAAACTTCCAGTTGACCCATCAGGCAGGCGTCCATGCCGATGAGGTCAAATTTTTCAATGCCGGTCTGTTTGCGGATCTCGCCGAGAGCGATGTCCAGTTGATCAAGATAGATAGCGTTCCCCAGTTTTTGCGCGATCGGCGCTTCTTGTGCAATGGAACTGGTATGAGAAGGATCGGTCCAGCCGCCAGGCCAGCCCATGCCGTGATCTGACATGATCAGCACATAATGATCCGCCGGGAAATTCTTGGCTGTCCAGACCACAAAATCGACCAGGGTCCTGACATCCGCCATGTTGGTCTCACCCAGGTCAGCGATGAGCTGTGAATTGGTTACATTGAGGACGGTGTCCTTGGTGACGTAATAGCGCCGGGTCGAGGTCCAGTTGCCATCTCCGGTATAGCCGCCGCGGAAGCGGTCAAGCTGCGCGACGATGTTCACCTGGTCAGTGGAACCCACCAGTTCGACCTCGTTGAAGTCAAGCACGATATCCTGTTCCAACACCTGGTCATCCGCGTCCTGGTAGAGCATAACGGTCCAGCTGCCTTCTTTTGAAGTAACCACGGGTGTGAAACCAACCGCCGGTTTTGCAGCTTCAACGGCAGCCGGAGTAGCGACATCGCCATAAAGGTACTGCCCTGTTAGATCAGATTGCCCGCCACCGGGTGCGCTTTGTTGCGTACCGCCTCCCAGTATGGAACTTAACGCGCCACCGCCGCCGAAAACAAGCAGCAGAACAATGCCGGCAATGATCATCCAGCCCGGAATACCGCCGCTACTTCCACCACTACCGCCTGAGGTGGGCTGCCATCCACCGTAACTTCCCCCGCCCCCGCTACCGCTTCCGCCGGTATTGCTGCCGATTTTGCGGTAAACCGGACGATCCACTCTGCCCTGCGGCGTTCCAGATCCCTTGCGCCGGCGCTGCGCTTCGATCTCATTCTGGTTTGAGAACTTGCTGGGGGTTAACCGTTGTAATAGCTGATCGCTAGTTAATTGAAAAGTGTCTTGCATTTTCCCTCCGTAATTATTCAGGCGAAAATAACCTGAAAACTTGCTTGGTTAAGTGAATTATAAATGTAAACCCCCAAATTCTGAACCCTCATAGGTCACGCCCATACGGGTGTCTGATCTGTTAGAAGATGATAGTACCGGCAAAACAACGTAGGTTAAAAGAAGGACTGTTGGACATTGTTCGCCCGACAGATCGCGCGGATCTCATCGCGTGACAACCCGCTCGCCGGCTCACCTGCGCACAGGTTGAGGTACTCGTACCTGGCGGCTGTCTCCGCGTATTCCACCAGGTCCACCGCGTGCATTAGCGACTGGTCGGAGCGCACCATCACGCCATGCTTTGCCCACACCACCAGGCGATGGTTGTGCGCCCACACCACGTTGGCGGTCATCAATTCGGTGGAACCGGGCACCTGGAAGGGCATAAATCCGATCCCCTCCGGCAGGTTGAGGATGGTTTCCGGCTGCCAGCGCAGCAGGTGCGTGTTGAGATACGTTTCATCCTGGTAGCGGGGGATATGGCTGAGGAACGTCAGATGAACTGGTTGGACATGCACAATCGCGTGGAAGTTGGTGCCGCTGGCCACCACCTGGTCATAATGCACTGCCAGGTGGGAGTTGAACTCACTGGTCACCCGGCTGAAACGGGAACCTTTGGATGTGTACAACTGGGCAGACTGTCCACCCGGCTTCACTACGATACAGGCGAGGTTTGCCAGCGGATCGTTTTTGATCTCGCGCAAGCGCATTCCGGATCCGCTCACCAGCAACGTCGCATTTTCCAGATCCGGTACTGCCTGGGGCAGGGTGAACTCACTGACCAGCGGGAAAGACTCGCGCGGTTCGAGCGGCCAGCGCGCGCAAACAGAAAGATTACCCGCCGCGCCTTCACAGGTTCCGATCTCCGCCAGGTAGCGGCCGGCTTCACCCATCATCTCCAAAAGTTCACGCAGGGCAGGGAAAGGTGGATTTTGCATGGCAGGTTAATCTTATCATGTTCAGTGTTTTTGTTCAGGCAGTGGACGTGAAAACTTGAGGTCTTGATGGACTAGGCCGAACAAAAAAAGACACACTGGGGTGTCTTTTTTGAGTCCTTACTGTGTTGTTACGGCTTGTTTCACCGGTGGTATCAACCGGGTACGTTCTCCTTTTTCACTTCGGTCACAATCTCCAGGAACTGGTTGACCACGTCCTTGAGCACCGCTTCAGGTAAAGCGCCCACCTGCTTGTGAACGAGTTTGCCATCAGCAACGAACAGCATGGTCGGAATGCCCTGAACACCGAATTTCATTGCCCATTGATTATGCTCATCAGTGTTCACCTTGGCAACCACTAGTTTTCCATCATACTCTTTCGCGATCTTATCCAGGATCGGACCCACCATGCGGCAGGGTCCGCACCAGGGCGCCCAGAAATCAACAATGACGGGGAGCGTGGATTGCAGTACGGTTTTTTCAAAAGCAGCATCAGTAACATGTACGGGTTCGTTCATTTTTTTTCTCCATTTTGTATGTTTATTATTTTTGTTAATTATTTTGACCAATCAACGGTGACCTGTTTGCGTCCGCGCAGGGTTTTTTCCACCGCCATGGCTGCCACCGCGCCATCCGCTGCGGCAACCACAGCCTGTTTCACATGACTGCATAGAAGGTCGCCCACTGCGTATACGCTGGGGACTGCGGTGTGGTATTCCTCATCCACACTCAGGCAGCCGTTCTCGTTCAATTCGAGCTGTCCGCTGAGGAAATCCGTGATCGGCTTACCACCCTGCAGATATATGAAAGCTCCGGTCACTGGCAGGGTCTGTTCGGGCTGCCCGCGCAGGGCGTAACGCACAGCTTCCACCTTGTCCCGCCCAATGATCTCCTTGAGACTTGCGGCGGGGTAGAGCGTCACCTTTTCGTTAGCCTTGATCTCGTCCACCAGGTGTTGAGGTGCTTTTAATTCAGGGGTCGGGCAAAGGAAATGCACACGGTTAACAAAGCGGGTCAGAAAGAGAGCCTCTTCTATCGCTTCATCGCTGTTGCCGGTTACGGCCACATCCTGAGCGCGGAAGAAGGCCGCGTCGCAAGTGGCGCAGTAGGACACGCCGCGTCCGAGCAGTTCATCTTCACCTTTCACGCGGGTACCGCGTCCCATCGACCCGGTGGCGATGATCACTGCACGACCATTGTAAACACCCTGGTTGCCGTAGATGGTCTTGGTTTCAGAAAGGACATCCGCACCGATCACTTTGTCCGAGATAAACTCCGCACCGAATGATCGCGCCTGTCCGCGTATGCGGTCCAACAGTTCTTCACCGCTGATCTCTTCGGTCAGTCCGGGGTAGTTGGCGATCTTGTTGGTAATGCCCAGCGCTCCGGCAGTCAGACCCTTGTCAATTACGAGTGTGCGAAGCTCCGCCCGCGAGGTGTAGATCGCTGCGCTGGCACCGGCTGGTCCCGCGCCAATGATCACCACATCGTAAACGGTGACCGGATTTTTTTCTGAGGTTGTATTGGTATCGTTATCAGTTTGCATTTTTTATGTCCATCCAGTAGTGTTAGATGCTCGCACTCGAGAAAAGTGACATTGTTTAGGCCGAATTCTAAAATTTGTGTGATCCTTGGGGTGAAAACTCTGCCAGGTGGTTGATTCGGGCTGCTTTTTTCGTTTGTAAGTGGACGTTAAGTACCAGAACTCAACCGAGAATGTTTATGGCGGGGAATGGCCGTCTTTTCGTGTGAATTGATGAATTGTATTGAAGAACCGGAGGATCTGGGCTATCTATTCATTGGATAAGTGCATCCATATGAGCCGCAGTATTTATGCTTAGCACATCAGGAATCAGGCCAACTTGTTCGTTATAAAAACCGCGATTTTTTCCAGGCTGCGTTTTGCCTCCGGCAGGATCGGAATGATTTGGAAAACATGGAACAATCCATCCCAGAGATCCAGCTCGATCTCAACCTCTGCCTGGCGGGCAATTTCATAGAATTTTGTAATCTGGTCTACTAAAATTTCATTCGTCCCTGCGTGAATTAGGATGGGTGGTAGACCTTTCAAATCCGCAAAAGTTGGCGAGATCAGCGGGTTACAAGTATCGGTGTCACCAGCGTAATTATGCGAGAAATGAGCGAGAATCTCAGGATTGAGAATTGGGTCGTTGTTGTTATTGAGTTTCTCACCGGTATGTGACATGTTTACCCAGGGGGAGATGCATACCGCGCAGGCGGGCAGGGGAATCTTGTTATCTCGAAGTGATAGGAGAGTTGCGATAGCCAAGCCGCCTCCGGCGGAATCTCCGGCAATCACGATCGTGGATGGATCGTAACCCTCTGAAACCAGCCAATTGTAAGCAGTCTCGGTATCTTCCAGTGCTGCCGCGTTGGTTTGTTAGTTTTTCTCCTTGAATGTCAGAATCTTCAGCCACACATTTACGGTATAACCGAACTGGGGTTACACAATCAAGACTTTCTGGCCTAGAATCACCTCCAGCATGCCCTGTGCATTGATTTCCAGATCAGACTTCCGTAATTCTTTCATTTCTGAACGCCTTTCCAGAGATTATCTCACACCTACGGGTGAGGCCAATTTCATTGGTCTATAACAATCCTTTATCGCAGTTAAGCATTCTTTTCAAGATTATTTACAAAGAATAATATTTCACGACTTTCCTGCAACCACAGCATAGGATTGGTAGAACGTTTCCTATAACGAACTATTTCCTCTTGATCAATCACTACCGACGATGTCCTTTGAATCACGAACAAGGCTTTTTCAAGACCATAGCGACGATACACTTCCCGGTCAGGATCGGCCAGAACCGGAAAGGGGGTTTTAAGGGTCTGGGCATACTGTTTGGCACGTTCAATCGTCTCTCCAAGGATAACGAGCACTTCAGTATTGGCTGTTTGAAATTCTTTGTAGATTCGCCCCAACTGGGCGACATGCGTTCGGCATTGTATTCAGTTATACTCGCGCACGAAGAATAGAACGATGTGCGCTGACCCTTTGTATTCGGACAGCCTTATTTATTGGCCAGTGTTCGCTATGAGATGAAAATCAGGGGCAGGTGTGCCAATTTCCAAAATATCTTCCATATCAGTATGCCTTCTTTATCATTGGGCGATTAACAATAAACCGATTTGCGAGGGATCCCGTATAAACAGGCCTTCCTCACGTCGTTCAAAGGTAACGCCTATCTGCAGCATGTGTTCTGCCATGCGTTCTAGTTCGGTAGGATTGGGTAGATAGAAAGAAAAATAGCGCATCCCAAGGCTGTTGGGCGGCGAAGGCGGCGCGCCCTCGCCCTGCCAGGTGTTATACCCAATATGATGGTGATAGCCTCCTGCTGAAACCATGCCCATGCGAAAAGCTCGCGCTACGCCCATATCGTCCATGCCCAGCAGATCATGATAAAAGTGTCTGGTCGCGTTCAAGTTGGCAACGAACAGATGGACGTGGCCTATTTTTGTTTCGGAAGGCATGGGGGCGTTGAGCCGATCCTCCCCTGATAGATGGGAAAACAACTTATCCAAATCCATCGGTTCACGCCCATCACTTAACGAGCCATTCGTTCGCCTGGCGACGATATTGCCATTTTCAACTCCAAAGGTGCCGTCTTCAGGCGACTCAGTATAGATTTCGATATTATTCCCTTCCAGATCATCCAGGTAAACGCTTTTCGTCAGAATATGATCCGTAGGGTAGTTGGTATAGCGTTGATTGAAAAATCGCCTGACCACCCGCGCCAGTTCCCGCCGGTCAGGCAGCAAGAAGGCCATGTGATACAATCCGCTGGTGCCGCGAAAGCGGCGAGCTCCCTGCACTTCCGTCAGGCGCAAAAGGTCTGCCAGGCCCGTTCCTAATCCGGCACTATCACTTTCCCGCCAGTGAAGCTACAGCCCGATGGTGTTCTGATAAAAAGCAATTTGTTGGTCAAGATTGGCAACCGTCAGGTGCACGAAACCCGGTTTTGAATCCGGATGAATGCGATCGTTGGAAATGGCTACTGGTTGGGAACCTGTATTCATTTGTTTACCTCCTGAAGCAACTTCACGATTTCGTCTGGCTGGATGGATGCCCCGGTGACATAGTTGTAAGAATCGACAATTAATTGGAAAATCACATCCAGCTCCTGCATATCACGAGGGGTGTAGAGCAGCACCATTCCTTCAATTCCGATCTGATGAGCCAATGGATGAACCTCTGCCCATGCGGCTTCGATCGCTTCACGGGCTCGCTCGGGCGAAAGAGTGACATGCAAACTACCATCCGGATGAATATGGGCAAATTCCCGCCCGACGAGAATGACTTCCTCGTGAGCAAGCGGTAGATTTTCAGACAGCCACAGTGCGCGCGCTCCAGGAATGGAGATGCGCGTCGGCTCATTACAAACGCCGGGTAAAGAATAGCACCGGCGGAAAAGCTCGGCTTTCACCTCCGGATCTGGCGTAACCTGTATCTGCATATGCGGCATCCAGGGGGTTGTTGGTGGGCGGGAACCTGCCCGTCCAGGTAATTTAAAGTTCTCACTCATTGCATTATCTCCACGACAGATCTAAAATGACAGGCTAAATAGCCATGGTTGTGGGATCGCCAGAAACATAAGTGCTGATGCTGCCAGCGCTAAATTCTTTAAGAAATTGGGCATTTGCATCATCATTGTCTGTTTATCTACACCCCAAAAGCGATGCATCATAAAAGCCACGGGAACGAGAAACAGCACAACTGCAATTACACCAATGGTAGGATACAGACCGGTGAGAAAGCTAATACCACCCAAAACGAGCAAAATTCCACTTCCCGGGACAGCAATATCCGGCAGTGGCACACCTTGCGATTTGGCGTAGGGAACCAACATTTTTGCCTGAGCAAAATGGTTAAACGCATTAAATAAGAAGTAAACACCTAAAACTAAACGACCAACTAAAAAAGCAATTTCCATTTAATATTCCTTTCAACCACAATTGAACTTTTAATATTTTTTATAACCGGCGGTTTTACCCCCACTAGCGAACATTGACCACCTGTTATTAACCTTTCTCTTCCGTTTCGATCTGCTGCAATGCCCGCTGGAAAACTTCATACGGCTGAACACCGACAATCTTATACTGGTCATTCAGCACATAAGTTGGCACACCATCAACACCGATTTGATAAGCTTCGTTGACCTGCTCCTGGACAATGCCGGTGAATTTGCCGCTTTCCACTTTCTGTTGCATTTCATTGGCATCCAACCCGACTTGATTAGCCGCTTCCCGGAGAACTTCCCATTTACCAATATCCTCACCATGTCCATAAAACTTATCAAAAATCACCCGGTGAAATTCCAAAGCCTTGCTATGCAGGCGAGCATATTCTGTGGATTCGTGTGCCAGGCGAGTGTTAGGAATACGATTGGGAAACACCATCTCTAACCCGGCTTCATTTGCCATCTGTTTTAAATGTGCATTGGTCTGTGCCATATGCTCCCTGATATTTTCTGGCAAATCCATGCCTTCTGGGGGTGTGTCCGGTCGCAAATAAAATGGGCGCCAATCTACAGTAACTGGATATTCTTCTGTCAACTTAGCAACCGTACCTTGGCCAACGTAGCACCAGGGGCAGACATAATCGGAATAAATTGTAAGGTTGAATATTTTCATTCTTTTACTCCCAAAAATAATATGTGAACTTGCATGACGCGAAAATCAATGAAAATCAGAAACATGCTGCAATCCAGGAAATCTGGAACGTAAGGATGATCCTAAAAAGTTACTGATTCTATGTCACATTCACCCCTCCAAGGGTGTTCAGTGAACGGCAGCTTTGAAGTGACAGTGGGCGGCTCGGTTTAAAACTATTAGTGCCCTTAATGGTTGTGATCTTGCCCATGATGATCTTCTGGTAAATATTGATGTGGGTCCTTCTCAAACGAACGCTGACAGCCAGTAGAGCAAAAGTAGTAGGTTTGACCTGCGTGCTTACTCTTATTCTGAGCAGTATCGATTTCCACTTCCATCTTGCATACGGGGTCAATTGCAGTAGTCATGAGATTCTCCTTTTCTTCACTTGCAAAACACTCTCCAGTAAGCGGGTCACAGTAACCGCCGAGATTTTTAGATCCAAAAATGGTTAAGGGGGCTGGTTTTGTTATTTTCACAACACCTCTTCGGGATACCAATTGGATACCCAATTAACCAATGATGTAATTACACCTAGCAAGTCTTGACCTTTGTCCGTGAGAAAATATTCCACATGCCGCTGAGCATCAGGAACGACCTGTCGTTGAATAATTTCTTCTCCCTCCAGCGTTTTAAGCCTTTGCGAAAGGGTAGTGGGATTCACGCCACCAACAATTTCTTGTAATTCACAAAACCGCCTGCGTTCCTGTAGGTAATAGATCAACTCAAGCGTCCACTTGGATCCAAGAAATTGTGTAGCTTTACCGATTGGGCAATTCGGTTTCATTATCACTCCTACTATATTTTTTATAGTAGATATATTATATCTAATTTATCTGAATTAATCAAGCGATAAAATGCAAACTATTTGAGAATGTACAAACTTATAATTTCCGTTCAATTCTTCGCCTCATCTTCGCCACATCTTCGCCTTACACATCTTCGCCTTATCTTCGCCTTATCTTCGCCCCATCCTTGACAACTCAGCAGACCCCTAATACAATGAGCCAATTCTTTGGTCTTTTTGGAAAAATAATGAAACTTACTCGACGCCAGGAAATCTTTATTCATCGTTTACTCGATCTTTATCGGGAAACAAATGGCCCTATCCATTACTCGGTATTGGCAGAACGGGTTGGAGTGAGTCCCTTCACTGCCTATGATATGCTGCGCTTGCTCGAAGAGAAGGGATATGTCACTTCTGAGTATCGTATTGGTTTTGAAAAGCCAACCGTGGGACGCTCTGAAGTTGTATTTGTACCCACTGAGCTGGCCCGTCGCCGAATAGAAGAGTTAGCGAACGGTGCCGATTTGGGCGATTGGGACAGTGCGAGGTCACGTATCCTGGCGAGAATCCGAACGGGCGAATTCCAGGATCGAATACTGGCTGAAGAAATGTTAGCCCGCGTACCGCCGGAAGCGCCGGAAACCCTGCGTTATTGCTTTGAGGTCATGGTGGTTCTTATACTCAGGCTCGGCAGGGGCACCGGCCGCCATATCCTGGTCGAACGTCTGCCTCAATTTTTAGAACTGAAAGGTACAATTTCTCGTTCAGGATTGCTTTTATTAGGTGGATTTGTTTTAGGTCTGTTAGCTAATGAGAATGCGATAGATTTGGATAGGGACCAATCAATCATTAAACAAGTCGAACGCTATCAAGCCCTGGTAATGGAAATGGAGCCTCGCCTATGTCGACGTCTAGGTGAAGGCATACAAGACATGTTTGCGCTCGTACTTCAGAGCTAAATATTTTATCTAATATTTTGGTCTTTGTGGGATATTACAATGACAATTTCTGTTGAAGCTCTTCTTCTTACCAAGCGTTACCCTGGCCAAACCAAGGAAAGCCTCCCTGCGCTCGATGCGGTTGACTTGCATGTCGAGGCAGGACAACTGTACGGACTGGTTGGCCCAGATGGTGCAGGCAAGACAACCCTACTGCGCATCCTATCCACTGTCATGAATCCGACATCGGGTTCTGCCCGATTAATGGGTTATGACGCGAATAACCAAGCTGAACAGATCCGCTCCAGATTAGGATATATGCCGCAGGCTTTCAGCTTGTATCCCGACTTGAGTGTGATGGAAAACCTACGTTTCTTTGCTGACATGAATGGCGTTCCGCATGGGAAACAAAAAAGTCGCATTGACGAATTACTGGAGTTTGCTCGCCTGACGGATTTTACTTCCCGGCGCAGCGAGAATCTCTCAGGAGGGATGCGAAAAAAGCTGGCATTAGCTTGCGCTTTGGTACATGAACCAGAAATCCTGTTATTGGATGAACCAACCACGGGTGTAGATCCGGTTTCCAGACGGGAGTTATGGCAATTGCTGGCTAAGGTTATTCAACAAGGCGTTACCGTTCTGGTCAGTACACCTTATATGGATGAGGCGGAACGCTGTAATGTGGTCAGCATCATTTATCAGGGGCGAATACTCACCACGGGCGCACCCGCGGATTTGGAGCGGCAAATGCCTTTCCGGATCGTAGAGATCAAAGCCAAGCCGCGTGGAACGTTGCGTCAGGTGGTTGATAAAACAGATGGTGGGTATGGCTGGCGCGCTGTTGGCGACCGTCTGCGTCTCTCGGTGGCGGACCCGGCTGAGGCGCAAGCGCGAATCAAGGCAAATTTGGAAACAGCCGGCGCGCAGATCAGCATTCTGCGTGAAGCACGGATCCTGATGGAAGATGTTTTCATCTACCTGGTCGAACAGCAGGAGAAGCAGGCATGAGCTCAGAAAAATCTGTACAAGCCACTCAACTAACGCGAAAATTTGGTGACTTCATCGCTGTAGACCAAATCAGTTTCGATATTCCAAAGGGCGAAATTTTTGGGCTCCTCGGTCCGAATGGAGCGGGCAAAACCACCACAATCCGTATGTTATGTGGCATTCTGGCACCCTCATCGGGGGCAGCAAGTGTCCTGGGATTTGATGTGTCCAAGCAAGCCGAAGAAGTCAAGCAAAGAATCGGCTACATGTCGCAAAAATTTTCACTTTATAACGATCTGAGTGTATCTGAAAACCTAAATTTTTATGCAAACTTATATGGAATCCCCCGTGAGAAAGTAAAACCACGAATGGCTGAGCTAATTGAGATAGCTGGTTTACAAGGGCACGAGAAACAATTGACTGGCAACCTTTCGGGTGCATGGCGTCAGCGTTTGGCACTTGCTTGCGCAATCGTACATGAACCGCCGATGATTTTTTTAGATGAACCAACAGCCGGAGTCGACCCGGTATCACGGCGCGAATTTTGGGAAATGATTTATACAATGGCTGGCCGAGGAGTAAGTGTGCTTGCAACTACTCATTACATGGATGAAGCTGAGTTTTGTAATGTAATTGGGATGATGTATCGTTCACGCTTAATTGCGCTCAATGATCCAGATTCACTGAAAGATGAAATGAGCGGTATTTTATTTGAAGTCGATTGCCATGAACCAGGGCGTGCGGAAAAAATATTACGTGATTTGCCAACCGTACAAGATGTGGTAGCGCATGGCGTTATTTTACATGTTCTCATGACCGATGAGAATGGAAAGGTTTTTCTGGAAAAAATATTGACGGATAACGAGATTGTTATAGATCGAATTGAGCGCGTTTTGCCTACATTGGAAGATGTGTTTGTTTCGTTGGTAGATCAAGAAAATCGCCTGCACGTGCGGACAGAAATCGATTAAGGAGGTTCACATGAGACAAAGTTTTCGCCGCATGATGACCATAGTTCGAAAAGAATGGTTACACATTATTCGTGATCCTCGCACCCTGACTCTGGTGATCGTGTTGCCGGTCATGATGTTGTTCCTACTTGGATATGCAGTTGCAAATGATGTTAAAGATATTCCTCTGGCTGTGGCCGACCTATCACATACGGATACCAGCCGCACCCTGGTGGATAAATTGACAAGCAGCGAGTTTTTTAAGTATACACACGCAGCTCAGAGTGAAAATGAGATTTTAGCGATGATGGACGCAGGTACAGTTAAAGCTGGTCTTTACATCCCCGAAAGTTTTGGAAGAGATGTCAGTACAGGGGGAGTTGGAACCATTCAGTTTTATATCGATGGCTCAAATCCCACCATTGCGCAAACCGCTCAACTTGCTGCTGAAACGATCAGCCAATCAATGTCGCAGGAGATTCTAATCAAACGTCTGGAGCGTAGTGGCACAGGTATGCAGCTTAGTCTTCCGGTGGATGCACGCATGCGGTACTTGTATAATCCAGATATGAAGCGGATGAACTTCATGATTCCTGGTTTAGTCGCAATTATTCTCCAAATTCAGACATTACTATTGACCGCATTCGCCATCGTGCGTGAACGCGAGCAAGGTACGCTCGAACAGCTTATCGTGACCCCTGTCCGATCATGGGAATTAATGTTAGGTAAGATTTTGCCTTTCGTTGTAGTTGCTTTTGTTAACGTAATTATGACCGTGGCAGTTGGTGCTATCTGGTTCGGGGTGGAAGTTGTCGGCAGTATCTCACTCCTGGCAGGACTAAGCCTTATATTTCTGCTTGGGTCGCTGGGATTGGGCGTGCTCATTTCAAACATTTCCAAAACTCAGATGCAAGCCATGTACATGGCTTCGTTTATCATGATGCCATCTTTTATACTGGCTGGGCTGCTGTTTCCGCGCGAGAATATGCCCTGGCTGGCTTACTATGCCGGTTATTTTTTACCAGTGACTTACTTCCTGGAGATTGTCCGTGGCATCATACTAAAGGGTGCGGATTTCTTTACTTTATGGATCTGGATCTGGCCAATGGCTGTGTTCAGTATCGTAGTATTCTTTGCAAGTGTCTTAATGTTCCATAAGCGCCTGTAATACTTGACGCTATCAAAATACCACTTCACAGTCAGGAGTTAAAATGAAAAATTACCTTTCAAAAATAATATCGCTCGTTATTGTCTTTAGCATCGGATTAACGGGATGTCAAAGTCTGAACGGTCAAAGTACTGCGCAACTAAATGCTTCGGGAACAATTTCTGTAGTCCAGGTTAATATTGCCCCACAATTAGGCGGTATGGTCGTATCGGTCAGTGTTGAAGAAGGTTCACAAGTGAAAAAAGGCGATGAATTGTTCCGTCTGGATGATTCTTTGCTTAAAGCACAGCGTGATCAGGCAAAAGCTGCGATCACGTTGGCTGAAGCAGCTGTAAACACGGCCAAAGTGCAATACGAACTTGCCCTAAATGCTTCACGTTTGCAGGATCAACAGAACCGCACGAGTAGTTGGAATATTACTCAGCCCACTCAAGTTGAGCTGCCGACTTGGTACTTCGATAAAGATGAAAAAATAGAATCTGCCAAAGCAGAAATGGAAACTGCAAGTGCTGACCTTGTAGAGGAAAAAGCAAACCTCCAAAAAATCCTTAGTGATAACGCTTCTCAGGGATTCGTATATGCAGAAAAACGTGTTGCCGATGCGCAAGTTGCTTTTTTGATAGCAGATCAGGTCCTTACTCAGGCAAATAGCGCACAGGATAAAGAAGATTTACAAAACTTTGCCCAAGACCAATATGATGCAGCTGAAACCGAACTTACCTCTTCTCAATCCAATTACAATCGTTTATTAACGACACAAGCTGCTAAAGATGTGCTCGAAGGTCGCGCCCGCATACAAGTTGCACAAGCACGTTTTGACCGCGCCTTGGATTATTACAATTCCCTACTGAGCGGTGACCAGTCTTTGCAGGTTAAGGCTGCGGAGTCAGGTGTGACACAAGCCGAAGCTGCATTATCGCAAGCTCAGGCTGCAATGGCTACGCTGGATGTTCAACTGGAAAAAACTATAGTTACTGCCCCGGTGGATGGTACAGTACTGACTAGTAATCTTGAAGTTGGCGAAACACTCGCCCCCATTGGTGTTGTATTAATCATTGGCCAGTTACAGGAAGTAAATTTGACCGTGTTCATCCCAGAAACCGAGTACGGAAAGGTAAAACTTGGTGACCAGGTCTCAATAACTGTGGATTCTTTCCCTGGAGAAACGTTCAGTGGCACAGTGGTTTACATTTCGGACCAGGCTGAGTTTACTCCGCGTAATGTCCAAACGGTGGAAGGACGTAAAACAACAGTATATGCAGTCAAGTTGAGCGTGCCTAACGCTGATCTAAAACTCAAGCCTGGAATGCCCGCAGATGTCACTTTTATTCAAAAATAAAAACTCAGGATAACTCATGAAAACTCAGCGTGCTGTTGTTGTAACAGGTAGCGCCGCACAGGTATCACCAGAAATAGCCAGTCAATTGGGCATAGTAACTCTTCCATTGACCATAATCGTTGCAGGGAAAGCATACCTTGACGGTGTTGATATCATTCCGGGTGAGCTTTACCAGAAAATGCGCACTCAAAAGTTGGAAGTAAAGACCGCTGCACCCAATGTCGGACAATATTATGAGTGTTTTAAGAGAATAATTGACCAGAGAGGCTGCGATGTTCTTTGTATTACGCTATCGAGGCAATTAAGCTCTGACTACAATGCTGCCGTTGTTGCGGCGCAAAGGATTTCGAATGAATACCCGATGTCAAAAGTGATCGTTTTTGATAGTTTGCGAGCCGCGGCGCCACAAGGTTTATTGGCGATTGAAGCAGCAAAACAATTGCAAGCAGGGCTTTCGATGGAAGAGGGAGTGGTTCAGTATTTGACGAATGCCAGATACAGATCGGGTCTGATCGCCGCGTTGGACTCATTGGATTATCTTGCCCAAGGCGGCCGGATTGGTAAAGCGGCGTATCTGGTTGGCAATGCGCTACAGATCATACCTATTCTCACCATAAATAAAGAGGGGATTGTCGCTCCCTCCAGGGTTGTACGTAATAAAGAAAACGTAATTCCTGCGATCATTTCTATCCTGACCAAGCAGACTTCTGGATTCAAGAAACTGGATATATCAGTGATGCATGCCGATGCTCAAGAAAAAGCTAAAGCATTACAACATTCGCTTAACGAACGTTACCCTTCATTGGAGATTCCAATCAGTGAATTTACACCGGTTATGGGAGCACATGCCGGGCCAGGTTTGATTGGGTTAGGTTATTTGTATGAATAGAAAATTGGAAAAGTCATGGAGGTAGCTTATGATCGTTAATTTTGCTCTATCAATGCCGGTGGTAAGCATTATTTTTCTCTTGTTATTTGGGTACTTCTTCGGTTCTATACCCAGTGGTTACCTGGCCGGTAAATGGATTAAAGGAATTGACTTACGCCAATACGGCAGTGGAACGGTCAGCGGTTCCATGGTGTGGGAACATGTGGCGAAGTGGGCGGTAGTTCCGGTTGGACTTTTTGATATCTTCAAAGGCGCATTTCCAACCTGGCTTGGATTGCGTCTGGGAATGGGGGAGCTGGCGGCTATGCTGGCGGGATTTGCTGCCATAGTGGGACACAACTGGCCAGTTTATCTCAATTTCCAGGGCGGGCGTGGATTCAGCCCCTTCCTGGGTGAGTTATTGGTGCTTTTTCCCTGGGGGCTAGTAATAGTATTGGCAGGATTGGCGATTGGCAATATTTTTCGAAACCCAATTATCCCACTTTTTACAGTACTGCTTTTACCTTTTTTTGCCCTTTTTTTACAGGGTTCCCCCATTGTTTTGTGGTGTTCTATAAGTATGACGCTAATTACACTCATTAAAAGGTTGGAAGCAAACCGTCGTCCTCTTCCAGCTGATAGGAAAGAACGTCAAAGAACAATCATTCGGCGGCTATTGCTAGATCGCGACATTCAGGACCACGAAGAATGGATCCGCAAGGAACCACGAAAATAATAGCTAATTGATCAAGTCTTTCGAAAATGGGATTGACAATTATGACAGAAAAATTACCAGATCACGGTTCGTGTTTTGTTTGTGGAAAAACAAACCCCAAGAGTATTGGTGTTGAATGGGAATTAGGGCCAGAGTGTCATATTGTTGCATCTTTTAGGTTTAATGAATATCAGCAAGGTCCTCCAGGGTTCGTTCATGGTGGAGCCTCGGCAGCCGTACTAGATGAAGCTATGGGAGCAGCTGTCTGGCAGGCTGGATATCGGGCGGCCACGGTCCATCTCGAATTGGATTATCGGAAACCAATCCCGATTGGGGAAGAAATTAACATTCAAGGCTGGTTGTTTTCTGAAGAAATGGATTCGGTGACTACTCGCGGCATCATTTATCTTTCAGATGGAACAATCGCAGTTAAAGCACACGCTAAATATGTTAGCGCACCTCAGCTATTTAAGGACGTCCCATCCGCGGAAAATCCCTCAGGTTTCGATTCCCCGGCTAGTCTATCCATTTGACCCTATTATTTAGAGATATATGAAACTTACAAAGAAAATTGTCTGGATTGTGATATTTGCGATTGCGATGGCTTTTTTGGAAGCAGCAGTTGTCGTGTATTTACGACGGTTGTATGGTATCTCCGATCCAATCCTTACTGTACCCCCCTTTGACCCTCAGATCGCCAGGATTGAATTAGGAAGAGAACTGGCAACTTTACTCATGCTACTTTCATTGGGTTGGATAGCAGGACAAAAACTTCAATCCCGTTTGGGGTTTACCTTGGTTGCATTTGGAGTATGGGATATCTTTTATTACCTGTGGCTTAAAGTTTTTATCGCATGGCCAACTACCTTGCTTGATCCCGATCTGCTTTTCCTCATTCCACTGCCATGGTGGGGACCTGTCATCGCGCCCATATTGATTTCCCTGTTAATGATCATGGGTGGAACATTGGCTATCCTTAGAGAGGAACAGGGTCATGTCATTCGCTTTAGGATTACTGAAGCGATCGTTTTATTGGCTGGTATTTTGGCGATGTTGTATGCGTTTATGCAAGATGCAATATCCACCCTTCCCGCGGGTGCAAGCTTACTCAGCCAATTGAAGCCATCTCAATTTAATTGGGCGGTGTTCCTGGCAGGATTATTCTTGAGTGGATTTGTGGTTTGGCGAGTCATAAAAAGAACATAATAACTAAAAATGAAAATCTGAATTTGCTTTCCCGATGCTCTGGTTTTCCCTGAATCAAACACTCTCCCAAAAGGTTTTTGTTATATTCAAAATCGAATTAGGAATAACGTTTCACGGCATCGAATGGCTCTATGAGGAAGTTTTCCTTGAATAAACTTATTGGAAGAATATTTACCTAGTTGAAATGGAGTTGAATATGAAAGCGCGTTACCTCGGGCACTCGTGCGTTGAAATTATTGGCAAGCATCACGTTCTCATTGATCCGGATTTTACTCAGAATCCTGAACCCGGTGTAGAGTATATCTGTATTTCACACGCCCATAAAGATCATATCGGTAGGGTGGCAGAAGTACCGACCGGAATTGTCCTTGCTTCATCCAACGTGTGTGAGATAGCTGAGAAGATGGGAGTACCTCACGCGCGTTTGCAGCCTGTTATACCTGGAGAACAAATCGAAAATATCTCAATTCTTCCAGGTTACAGTATGGTAGATCAGCCTGGTTATACATTTTTTTATATTCTTTACCGACGGCGCCGACCTGACCCTGGGGGTACGCCACTTTCATTTCTGATTCAGGATGAAGCCGACCTTTTACATATTGGTGACGCCCACGAAGCGCCACTGAAAATTCATCCCGACATCTTGTGTCTACCCTGGCGTAAGACCCAATTCGGATCACAACGCTACAAATCAACTGTAATTCAAATGGCTAAAGAATATGCCGCGCCCTATATCCTTCCCATTCATTATGACTTACCTGGAACAGAAGCTGATCCGTTGGAAATTAGAGAGCGCATCAATGCAACCATACTTATTGGAGAAAATTGGCACTACTTTCGTGGCAACAACGTAGAAACGACCATTCGATAAAGGAGAAATAAGATGAAAAAGCAAAAAGTAGCAATTGTAACGGATGGGGCTTGTTCTCTGATCCCAGCTCAGGGGGAAGAACTTGGAGTCCATATAGCCCCGGTTTATGTGAACTTTGGTGATAAAACCTACCGCGCCGGTGTCGATCTGGATGAAGCAGAATTTTATCGTTTGCTCGCCGCCAGTAAAAAATTACCCACTACGGCGCAACCCACGGCTGCTGATTTTATCAAACTGTATACCAATTTGGCGGATGAAGTGGATGAAATTGTCACAATCGTGATTTCTCACCATATGAGCGCGACACTTCAATCCGCTGAAATGGCAAATGAACAGTTTTCCAAAGTACCAGTCCATATCATTGACTCTGAATCGGTTTCTTTGGGATTGGGCATGATGGCGATTGCCGCTGCACGAGCCGCTGCGCAAGGGCAAGATGCGCAATCCGTGATTCACCTCGTAGAAAATATTAAACAAAGGATTAACGTTATTTTCACAGTGGATACACTAGAGTATCTGCATAAGGGAGGGCGTATCGGTGGGGCGACAGCGTTCCTAGGATCTGCATTGAGCATAAAGCCAATTCTTTATATAAAAGATGGAAGGATTGAGCCCTTGGAGAGGCAGCGTAGCCGCAAACGCTCGATCGCTCGATTATTAGAAATCATGAGAGAGAAAGTTGGCAGCAGTGAAGTTCATGTTGCCATTCTACATGGCAATATTCCGAATGAAGCCCATGAGCTGGAAGAGCAGATCCGTGAAAGGTTCAATTGTGCCGAACTGATCATTTCGGACATGGGACCGGTGATCGGGGTTCATGCCGGTCCGGGGACACTGGGTTTGGTTTTCTACACCAAAGAAAAAAAAGGAGCCTGAGCAAATTCATGGATGTTTCGTTGTTGCAATGGATTGGATTGATTGGAATTGGTCTGCTTACAGGTAGTGTGGTTGGTTTAACTGGAGCCAGCGGTGTGGTGGTGGTGGTGCCCCTTCTTTCTGTGCTGATGGGCTTTTCGGTGCATGAAGCAATTGGCACCAGTTTATTTGTGGATATCATCACTCCGCTAATTGTTGCCTGGTCTTATTATAAAAGTGGAAATGTTAACCTGAAATCCGGTCTCTGGCTGGCAGGCGGGTCGATTATCGGCGCGCAAATTGGCGCTTCATTTGCAAATGTCTCGCTTTCCAGCAACCAGATGGGGATAGGCTTCGTCATCATGCTGTTTGTGATGGCGATTGCCATGTGGAGAAAATCAAAGTTGCCGGCAAAGCCAAAAGAGGAGTCGGCGACCATTCAACCGATGACCGCCAAGACCATTTTCATGTCACTTGGGATCGGGCTTTTATTGGGCATCATGAGTGGATTGTTTGGTGCCGGTGGTGGGATGGCTTTTCTGATTACTCTTATTCTTGTCCTCAAATACCCGACGCATAAAGCCATTGGCACTTCTTCTCTGATCATGTCCCTGACAGCTGCGTCTGGAACGATTGGATATGCCACACACGGGAATGTGAATTTTTCCACCGGTTTATTCGTGGCGGCAGGATCTATACTGGGAGGATTATTGACGGCACGGTTGGCAAACAAGGTAAGTGAGCGAACCCTTGAAAAATTAATCAGTGGCGTTTTTGTCGGGCTTGGTGTATTAATGATTTTTACTTCGAATTTTTAATCCACCTTGTGAACAGAAAATTACCTTACCAAGGATAGGTGGACTGCCATAAAAAAATTTCTCTTTGCTCTGGTTCTCTTTATTGCCCTGGTTTTTCTTCTGACCCAGTTTTCCGAAGTATCGGAAATGGTGACCATTTTGAGTCGAGCAAAACCAGAATTCTTGATTTTGGCGCTACTGCTGGCGGGGTTGTGGATCACCAATATGGGCTTGTCCTATTCGGTTGCATATCGCCTGGTAGGGTTGAAAGAGTCGCTGGGGCATATGATTGTATTGAGTTCGGCAGCCATCAACTTCCTTGGCGTGATCACACCCTCCGCTGGAATTTCATCTCTGGCATTGTTTATCTCGGATGGCAAAGAAAAAGGGCATCCGAGCTCTCGTGTAACTATTGCGTGCATGTTTTATATTTTGTTCGATTATTTTGGTTTATTTTTAACTGCGCTCGCTGGTTTGCTGATCTTACTGCATCGTGATAAATTGGGCTGGGCGGAAATTGCAGCGACCTGCATTTTAGGTCTGATCGTTGCCGGTCTGGTTGTATTACTCTATTTAAGCATCAAGCACCTTGACTGGCTAAAAAAGTTCCTATCTTGGGTCATCAACGCGATCAACAGCGTGATTCACCTGGTGGCAAAAAAGACCAGTATAAACGAAGCCCAGATGATCCATTTAGCTGAAGAGATACGCCTCGGTGCGCAAGCCATACAGGATGACTATCGCCGTCTGCTTATTCCGGTCGTTTTGGCATTGACCAACAAAACTCTGTTGATTCTCATCCTCGCCATGTTATTTTTGGGATTTGGGTTTTCCGTTGATTTAGGTATTGTGGTGAGCGGTTTTACGTTAGGCAATCTCTTTACCATCATCTCCCCGACGCCTTCAGGCATTGGAGTTGTGGAAGGGATGATGACCCTGGCTCTGGAAATGTTAGGGATCGAAATTGAAGCAGCAACAATTCTCACTCTTTCTTTTCGGGCGATCTCTTTTTGGATCCCGTTTTTTGTTGGCATGATTGCCTTTCGTGCCTTATCTTCTCGAAGAGAAGCTGTGTCTTCAACGTAAGGCTTGAAAGCGATACACATTTTCAACGAAGAAAAATATTAAATCTAAAAAGGAAACGACAATGGAAAAACAAAATCACATTCGTATCAATAACACGATCCTGGGACCATTGGAACGCCCGGCATTAAATTGGCTTGCTGATCATATGCCCGCGTGGGTCATGCCTGATCATCTTACGGCGTTGGGCTTGTTGGCTTCACTCATTATTTTTTTCGCTTACAGCGCAACGACTGCTGACGCGGGCTTTCTGTGGCTGGCTAGTTTTGGCTTCGTCTTAAATTGGTTTGGCGACAGCCTGGATGGAACACTGGCGAGAAAGCGGCATATCGAAAGACCACTCTATGGTTTTTTCATTGACCATATAATAGATGCGTTAAGCACCCTGCTAATATTTTTTGGTCTGGGATTTTCTCCGCTGGTACGCTTTGAATTTGCCTTACTGGCATTGATCGGATATCTGTTGCTCTCCATTTACACATATTTGTCCACTTATACCAATCATGTCTTTCAGATATCCTTCAGCGGGTTAGGGCCAAC
>AMWB02057646.1_pt4 | contig 28779 bp, 30 predicted proteins | sample 200311 | NCBI WGS metagenome assembly AMWB02 (sample SAMN02737377, study PRJNA173069) | bioreactor metagenome | biome: anode biofilm in microbial fuel cells | place: USA: California | collected 2010-12-16
GGGAGCTGCCGGTGCCGGGCCGCGATCTTGCCGGCATCCATCAGGCCATGGCGTATCTGCCCCGGCAGAACCGCCGGGTGGCGGGCGACATTGCGGCCGGCGCCGACGGCATCAGTGCGAAGGGCCGCCGCGTGGTGGTACTGGGCGGCGGGGATACGAGCTCCGACTGCATCGGCAACTGCATCCGGGAGGGGGCCGCCGGTGTCCTCAATTTCATCAAATATCCCGAACCCCCCGCGGGCCGCCCCGACGGACAGCCGTGGCCGTACTGGCCGGACCGGCTGCGGACCACCACCTCCCACGAGGAGGGCTGCGAGCGCCGCTGGTCGCTGATGGCGGTAGCGTTTATCGGGCGGGACGGCCGGGTGGCGGGGGTCCGGACCGTCGACACGGCGGTGTCGGGCATCCGGAAAAACGGAAAGCCCCGGATGGCGGCGGTACCCGGCACCGAGCGGGAATGGCCGGCCGACCTGGTTCTTTTGGCCATCGGCTTCACCGGCCCGGAGACCGGCACCATCGTCCGGGAGTACGGCCTTGCGCTCGACGGCGGCGGGCGGGTGAGGATTGATGAAAATTTCATGACGAGCCGCCCCGGCGTTTTTGCGGCGGGCGACGCCCACCTCGGCGCCTCGCTCATCGTCTGGGCGATCGCCGAAGGCCGGGAGGCCGCCCGGGGGGTCGACCGGTTCCTCATGGGCCGGTCCCACCTGCCGACCAAGGGCCCCGGCGATCTTCCGCGGTTGTAAGGACCTGTTGGAAATTTTCCCGGTGCAGTCCGTTCAGGGTTTTCCGGTCAGGGTTTTCCGGCGAGCCCGGCGGCGCCGATCGGGTCGGCGACCGCGGCGTCGAAGAGGGCGTCCGATTCGATTTCAACCGTTCGGTGGAGGGTCCTGAACCTTTCCATGAGGGATCTGGCAAACGGCGTGAGTTCCGATCCGCCGCCGGACGACCCGCCGATATTCCGCACGAGCAGGGGTTTTCCCAGCCGCTCCTCCGAGGCCGTGATCCTGCCCCAGATCGCCCGGTACCCCATTTTCAATTCCTTGGCCGCGGCATTGATCGACCCCAGGCGCTGGACCGCCTCGAGGATTCTCATCCGTCCGAGGCCGAAGACCACATTGCCGGCATCGTCCTCGATCCAGACCTTCGACCGGATGTAAAAGGCCTTCTTTTCTTCTTTCCGTTCTTCTTCCATAACGCCTGAAATGTTATCACGGATAAATCCCGGAAGGCAAGTCGGGTCTAAAAATGGTCATTATGCCAATATTGACATAATGATTTCGGATGTGATATTGGGTCTTTTTATTCTGATATGGAGTGATATTTCGATTAAAAAGTCTAAAAATAACCAGGAAGGACCTTGGACCGGTCGTGCCGACCTTCTGATCGGGCGCTGTTCTGCCGGCAGCCGGCGCCGGTCGGCCATCAACAAACGATGAAAACACAGAGGTAACGATGTCGGAAAACACATTCATTTTAAACGGCAACGAGGTGAGCTTCGCGCCGGGGCAGACGATTCTGGAGGTCGCCGAGGCCAATGACGTCCGCATCCCCACGCTCTGCCATCTCAAAGGGGCCACGCCCACCGGCGCATGCCGGGTCTGCGTGGTCGAGGTGAAGGGTGCGCGGACGCTGGTGCCCGCCTGCGCCACGCCGGCAGGACGGGGCATGGACGTCCAGACGGAATCCGCCAAGGTCGTCAAGGCGCGTCGCATGGTCCTGGAGCTCCTGCTTGCCTCGGGAAACCACAACTGCGCCGCTCCGGGCACGGTGGCCGACGACGACTGGACCGAATTTCAGCTCAAGGTCCACGGCATGGACGGCACCGGCGAGCTCTGTCCGGTCTGGGGCGACTGCAAGCTCCAGGAGCTGGCCTTTCAGTACCAGGTCAAGGGAAGCCGCTTCAACCCCAACGCCGGCAATTATCCGATGGAACTCGTCAACCCGCTGATCGTCAGGGATTTTTCCCGTTGCATTCTCTGCGGACGCTGTGTCCAGGCCTGCAACGATGTTCAGGTCAACCTGGCCATCAGCCACGGCTACCGGGGGTATGACAGCAAGATCATCGCGGCCGCCGACAAGCCCCTCATCAATTCCGACTGCGTCTTCTGCGGCGAGTGCGTCCAGGCCTGTCCCGTCGGCGCCCTGGTCGAAAAAAAGGCCCGGTACATGTGGCGTCCCTGGAAGGCCGAAAAGATCCGCACGACCTGCCCCTACTGCGGGGTGGGATGCCAACAGTGGCTCCATGTCCAGGACGGCAGAATCGTCAAGGTGACGGGGGTCGAGGAGGGTGCGCCCAACAAGGGACGCCTCTGTGTCAAGGGTCGCTTCGGCTATGATTTCATCTATTCGGAAGAGCGGCTCAAGACCCCGCTCATCCGGGATGAAAAGGACGCTTTCCGGGAGGCCTCCTGGGATGAGGCCCTCGATCTGGTGGCCGGGAAATTCAAGCAGATCATCGCGGAAAGCGGTCCCGACGCCCTGGCCGGCGTGAGCTGCGCCCGGAGCATCAACGAAGATTCGTACCAGATGCAGAAACTCTTTCGCGCAGTGTTCAAGACGAACAATATCGATCACTGCGCGCGCACCTGACACGCGCCCACTGTCGCCGGTCTGGCGGCAACGTTCGGTTCGGGTGCCATGACCAACTCCTTCGATGAATTCTCGCGGGCCAGGATGTTTCTGATCGTCGGGTCCAACATGACCGAAGCCCATCCGGTGGCGGCGACGTTTCTGAAGAACGCCGTCATGAACGGGGCCAAGCTCATCGTTGTCGATCCCCGAAAGCACAAGCTTACCGATGTCGCCGATCTCCATCTGCAGATCCGGGTAGGGAGCGACATCGCCTTTACCAACAGCCTCATGCAGGTGCTCATCGAAGAGGATCTCTACGACAAAAAGTTCGTGAACTCCTGCACGATCGATTTCGATCTGCTCAAAGAGAAGGTGGCGGCCTATCCGCCGGAGAAGGCCGCAGAGATCTGCGGCGTCCCCGCCGAGATGATCCGCGACACGGCGCGCCGGCTGGCCGCGGTCAAGCCGGTCATGCTCTGCTATACCCTGGGAATCACCGAGCACACCTGCGGCAGGAACAATGTCGTCACCATGGCGAACCTCCAGATGCTTCTGGGCAATCTGGGGATGGAATGCGGCGGCGTGAACCCCCTCCGGGGCCAGAACAACGTTCAGGGCGCCTGCGACATGGGCGCCTTGCCCAATGTCTATCCGGGTTACCAGAAGGTGGTCGATGCCGACGCCCGGGAAAAATTCGCCGGGGCGTGGGGGGTTCAGAACCTTCCGGACCAGAACGGCCTCATGATTCCCCAGATGATGGAGGGGCTCGTCGACGGCCGCGTCCGGGGGTTTTACATCTTCGGCGAAAACCTGGCCAATACCGAGCCCGATATCCGGAAGGTCGAGCACGAGCTTGCCGCGGCCGGGTTTCTGGTCTGCCAGGACATCTTCCCCAACGAGACGACCCGATTCGCCCATGTGATCCTGCCGGCGGCGGCGTGGAGCGAAAACGACGGAACCTTCACCAACAGCGAACGCCGGGTCAGCCGGGTGCGAACGGCGAGCCTTCCGCCGGGCGAGGCCAGGCCCAATTGGTGGATTTTCCGCGAGATCGCCCGGCGCATGGGGCACGAATGGGCGTCGAACAGCGCCCGTGAGATCTGGGACAACGAGGTGTCGGTCCTGGCGCCCCAGCTCTGCGGCATCAAATACGCCCGGCTCGAGGGCGACGGCCTCCAGTGGCCCTGCCCGGATGAAGCGCATCCCGGCACCTGTTTTCTTCACCGGGACGGCCAGTTCACCTGCGGTTTGGGCATTTTCACGCCGGTGGACTGGACGCCGCCCGCCGAGGTGGCGGACGACGACTATCCCCTGGTGCTCAGCACCGGCCGGCGCCTTGCCCATTATCATACCCGTACCCAGACGGGGCGGTGCGAGGGCCTGAACGACATCCTCGGTGAGGAAACCGCCGATATCTCCCTTGCGGATGCCCGGGAGCTGGGGGTTGAAAACGGGGAGATGATCAAGGTCAGCTCCCGCCGGGGCGAGGTGACGGTCCGGGCCAACGTGACCCGGGAGGTCCCGAAGGGCATGGTCTGGATGGCCTTCCATTTCCGGGATGCCTGCGCGAACTGGCTCACCAATCCGGCCTTCGACCCCATTACCCTGACGGCGGAATACAAGGCCTGTGCCGTCAAGATCGACCGGATTTCCGCCGCCTGACACCAACGTTTTTCGTAAGTTCATCTGCCGGTCCGGCCCATCCGCCGGACCGGCGATTCCTCCATGACTCCCCCTTCCCGAGCGGTGCAGACGACCTTTTTTCATCCAATCTCCGTGTTGACATAAAAAACGGACCTGTGATAAGTTTTCATGTTTTCTAATAAATCATAAATTCAGCATGGCAGCATGCCAATAAAAGAGTGTCTTCACCGCATGTAAAAAATCGTTCGGTGCGGTGAGGCGGGGAGAAGAATATGGCTTTGGAAAATGTCTACAGCGTCTGCGGTATGTGTACGGTCCGGTGCCCCATCATGGCGGAGGTGGAGAACGGCGAGGTCCGCTTTCTTCAGGGCAACCCGAACGTACCGGCCATGAAAGGGGCGGTCTGTCCTCGGGGGGCCGCCGGCATCGCCCTCATCAAAGACCGTGAGCGCCCCCAGGCGCCGATGATCCGGGAGGGGGCCCGGGGCGAGGGGAAATGGCGGACCGTCGGCTGGGATGAGGCCCTCGATTACGTGGCCGGGAAGCTTCTGGACATCAAGGAAAAATACGGCGCCCGGGGCATCGCGTTTTCGGACCGCGGCGGCCCGTTCCGCGATTTCCACCGCGCCTTTCTGAAAGGCCTGGGAACGCCCAACTACTGCAATCACGACACCTCGTGCGCCCGCAACGTCCAGCATGCCTGCATCTCCACCACCGGCATGGGCCGCAAGGGCGTTGTCTACGATCTCAAAAACGCCAAACACGTGGTGCTGCAGCTCCGGAACATCTTCGAATCGATCAATGTGCAGGAGGTCAACAACCTCATGGACGCGATGGAGGAAGGCTGCAAGCTGACGGTCATCGACATTCGCGGGAACGTCTCGGCGGCAAAGGCCGACCGCTTCTTCATGGTCAGGCCGGGCACCGACTATGCCTTCAACCTGGCCGTCATTCACGAACTCCTGGCCGCGGAGCTCTACGACAAGGCGTATGCCGCGAAGTATATCAAGGACCTCAAGGTGCTCCAGGATTTTGTCACGCCCTATACGCCCGAGTGGGCCGAGGCGGAGACCGGCGTCGGCGCCGGGGCGCTCCGGCAGTTCGTCCGGGAGATCGCCGCGGCCGCGCCCGCCGTGCTCTGGCATCCGGGATGGATGACCGCCCGCTACATGACATCTTTTTATGTGAGCCGCACGATCTATATCATCAGCGCACTTCTGGGGGCCATCGGCGCCAAGGGCGGCCTGCCCATCGCCAGCAAGCCCGGCGACGTCGGCCGCAAGGATCTCAAGTCGTTCATGGATCTTTACCCCAAGCCCGAAGAAAAGCGCGCCGACGGCGCCGGATGGCGCTACCCCCATCTCGAGGCCGGCCCCGGCCTGCCCCACCTGATGTTCAAGGCAATGGAGACCGCGGATCCCTATCCGGTGAAGGCCTACATCGCCTACCGGCACGACCCGCTCATGGGATTTCCGGATCCGGACCGCTTGAAACAGATGTTCGATCATCTCGATCTTCTCGTGTCGGTGACCTTCTCATGGTCCGACACCGCGTGGTACGCCGACGTGGTGCTGCCGCTCTCCCCCTACCTGGAACGGGAGAGCATCGTCGCCTCCAAGAACGGGCTCAAACCCCAGTTCTTCGTCCGCGACCGGGCCGTCGAGCCCCGTTACGACACCCGGGCCGACTGGGAGATCATCTCAGGCCTGGCACGACGCATGAATCTTCCCGAGCTGGTCTTCGATGCGATCGACGACATCCGGAAATTTCAGCTCGAAGGCACCGGCGTGACGCTCGAGGATTTCAAGAAAAAAGGCTTCGTGGCGCTGTCGGATCAGCCCAAGTATCCGCCGCCCAAATTCAAGACGCCCAGCGGCAAGTTCGAGATCGTATCCGAAGCCCTGGAAAAGCAAGGCCTGCCGTCACTCCTGCCCTATGTCTCTCCTGCGCGTCCGCCCGAGGGGCAGTTCCGCCTGACCTTCGGCCGCTGCGCCCTTCACACCCAGGGTCATACGGCCAACAACCCGATGCTGGGCGAGCAGATGCCCGAAAACGAGCTCTGGATCAACACCGGGGCCGCGAAAAAAATCGGCCTCACCGACGGCGGCCGGGCAAAAGTGAGTCGCAACGGTTATTCGGAGCAGATCAAGGTAAAAATCACCGACGTGATCCACCCCGAGGCCGTCTTCGTCGTCCACGGATTCGGCCATCAGCTTCCCATCGAGACACGGGCCTTCGGCAAGGGGCTTGCCGACAACAAATTCATGCAGGGCGGCCTGGATCTCTGGGACCCGGCCGGCGGCGCCGTCGCCTACCAGGAGTTTTTCGTCGAGGTGACCAAAGCGTAAGCCTGTGTGGTGAAAAGGCGGGCGTGAGCCCTTTTTTCATCTGAAAATATGACCATCCGGCCGGGTCTTCTTAAAGAGAGGAAAACCCGGCTTTTTTTTGCCCGCCGCCGGCAGAATGCGCCGGCAAATCGGGTAACCCGCCGACAAGGAGGAAACATCATGCGCGAATTGTCCGACACCCGGCTGCTCCGGGACCAGTGTTACATCAACGGAGAATGGAAGAGCGCCGGTTCGGGGGCGACCATCGCCGTCACCAACCCGGCCGACGACACGGTACTGGCCGCCGTGCCCGACATGGGAGCGGACGAAACCCGGGCCGCCGTTGGTGCCGCCGAGGCCGCGTGGGCGAAATGGCGGGGCCGGACCGCAGGCGAGCGGGCGGCCGTTCTGCGCCGCTGGTTCGATCTGATCATGGAAAACCAGGAAGACCTGGCCGTTCTCATGACCGCCGAGCAGGGCAAGCCCCTCTCCGAATCGAGAGGCGAGATCGCCTACGGCGCGTCGTTCGTGGAGTGGTTCGCCGAAGAGGGCCGGCGCGCTTACGGCGACGTCATCCCCGCCCACCGGCCCGACGCCCGGATCGTGGTGATCAAGGTGCCGGTCGGCGTCTGCGCCGCCATCACCCCCTGGAACTTTCCGTCGGCGATGATCACCCGGAAAGCCGCCCCGGCCCTGGCCGCCGGGTGCGTCATGGTCGTCAAGCCCGCCGGCCAGACCCCTCTTTCCGCCCTCGCGCTGGCCGCGCTGGCCGACCGGGCCGGTATCCCCGCCGGGGTCTTCAACGTCATCACCGGAAAATCCTCCGTCATCGGCGAGGCTCTTACAGACGACCCGCGGGTGCGCAAGCTGAGCTTCACCGGATCGACCGAAACCGGCAAGCTCCTCATGCGCAATTGCGCAGGAACCGTCAAGAAGATCTCCCTCGAGCTGGGCGGCAACGCGCCGTTCATCGTGTTCGACGACGCCGACCTCGACTAGGCGGTGGCGGGGGCTATAGCCTGCAAATACCGCAACAGCGGCCAGACCTGCGTCTGCGCCAACCGGATCCTGGTCCAGGACGGCATCTACGACGATTTCGCCGAAAAATTCACACGGGCCGCCGCCGGCCTCAAGGTTGCAGGCGGCTTCACCGACGGCGCCGAACAGGGCCCCCTGATCGATATGAAGGCCGTGGAAAAGGTGGAGCGCCTCATCGAAGACGCGATAGACAAAGGTGCCCGGCTTCTGACCGGCGGAAAACGCCACGCCCTGGGCGGCACCTTCTTCGAGCCGACGGTATTGGGCGAGGCCGCGCCCGGGATGCGGATCGCCGCCGAGGAGGCCTTCGGCCCCGTGGCGCCGCTCTTCCGGTTCAAGACCGAGGCGGATGCCGTCCAGATGGCCAACGACACCCCCTACGGCCTTGCGTCTTATTTCTACAGCCGCGACATGGCCCGGATCTGGCGGGTGTCGGAAGGCCTCGAATACGGCATGGTCGGCATCAACACCGGCATCATCTCCACCGCCGTGGCCCCCTTCGGCGGCGTCAAGGAATCCGGCATCGGCCGCGAAGGCTCCCGATACGGCATCGATGAATATTTGGAGATCAAATATTTGTGCATGGGGGAGGTGGGGTAGGGTGGTTGGTGTGCGGAGCGCGCCGCATTCCTTACCCGTTTAACCCTACAACGTCACTAAAGTTTACATGACAGATAAAATCTGCCATAATGCGCTTAAACCCGCAATCAAGGAGGCAGATGATGTTACCGGATATTCGGCAAAATGACGATCTGTTCGAGGTACCGCTTTTCGATATCCAGAAGGACGGCATTGACAACTTTCTTGATGAACTCCTTGGTTTTCATCAAAATTTTGAAGACTGAGCTTTTTTTGATGCTGTTGTCGTTGGCATGGCTGGACACTATCTCGCCGGGGACTCCTTTAGCCTCTTTCGCCAGTAGAAAGGCCTCCGCTTCTGGTGGCAACCGCTACGATTCGTATGCACTCTGGATAAACCGCGAAGATCAGATTGTAGGGAAAGCGCCATAGGAACTTGCGCCGCACCCGTTTGCCGATTTTTTGAAAAGCTTCCGGATGGGTCAAAATCTGATCCAGGGAACGCTCGACCTCTGCAAGAAAATCCGCGCCCAGTCCTGGCTGACGCGATTCGTAATAGCACGTCGCCTCGGTGAGCTCCGCGTCGGCATTGGGATGAAAGGTGACGTCCTTCACGACAGGGCCATCCGTGCGCGGCGCAGGGCCTCCTCTGCGGGGATTTCGTCGGCCACCCCCTGCTCCAACTCATCCAGACGCGCTTCAGCCTCCTCGACCCACAACGCTTCGATCTCCGCGGTGGACAGCTCGTCGAGACTCTCGACGATCCGTTTGGCGAGCATGGCGCGTTCCTTCAAATCCAGCTTCTTGATTTCAGCCTCTAGCTCTTTAATGCTCATAGAGTTCCTCCTTCGGTTTTGAATTTACGGCTCAACGTGGCCGTATCACTTGCTTGAGCTCAAACGCGGGTCTTCGCTGCAAATCCAGATCGAACTGTCCAATAAAGTTAATGTGCCCGGTCATGGTCGGAAGGATGCGCTTGAGATCCTCGTGTGAAGCGTGCTTTGCCCCCGTGCTCAGGATATTTTCAAGCGACAGGGCATTCCAGAGCACGATGGCGTTTTGAACGACGGTCAAGAACCAAAACACCTCTTCCTGGTCCTCGATCGTCTTTTCCCGAATCAGGTCACCAAAGGCCTGCACCTCTCCGGTAAACTTGTTCCAGTGCTCGCGGCGGGAGGTCTGCGGCACGACAAAGCGCCGCAATTCCATGTCTCGCCCGTAGCGCACGAGATACGCCGAACGGTTGAGCTTGCCGAGCTCATCCAGCCCTTGGGAGGCCGGGTGCTGCGGCTGCGCGGCCAGATGATTGAGGATGACCAGCGGCTTGGCCGTTCCGGTCTCAATCGAGGCCAAGATCCACATGATATCCTGCCATGCCTTGTCGATGCGTTCACAGCGGACCTGGCCGGCAACGGCGGCGGCGATATTTTTATATCTGGCCTTGTTTCCGGCCGCCCACAGTTTGAGGTGACGGCTGCGACCCCTGGGGTAGAGCAGGATATTAAGCAGGCCCGAGAGACCAAAAACCAGATTGGACTTACCCGCGCTGTCGCAGATATGAATCAAGGGATCGTTGCCCGTGCGACACGCCATGGCGCCTGCGAGCATGTGAATGGCCTCGGAGACATTGCAAAGCAGAGCTTGGGTGAACAAGCAAATGCAGCTTGAGGTGATGTGCTGATAAAGCAGCGAGCTTTTACCGCTGAGGTAGCGGTGGTGCTGACGAGCGATCAAGCTATGCTTGAGGGTGCGCACCTGCATGGAGTCGGTCAGCAGCACGTTCATGTCGCCGAGCCGCTCGGCCATGGCAGTTTGCTGGTAGCCGTGAGCAAGGATGGCGGCTGCTTCCATGAGGCTGGCAGTCGGCATATAGCGCCGGCGCATATAAACGATTTGACTCTTCAGGATTTCCAGCGCTCGGGCGGCCTGCACGGGGCCGCAGTTGCAGCCATAGGCATATAGCGCGGCCAGCAGGTAGCGGAGCCTTTCCGGCTCACTCATGTTCTGACGCCCGGAAGCCGGTCTAAAGACATCCATAAACCCTGTCCAGCGTTGACAATCCAGAAGAAGGTCCAGGATAGAGACCTCCGGCATCAATTGAGAAAGTTCGGCCCTCAGCCGCTTGTCGCGGGGGGAAGGCGACTGGCCGGGCAAACGCGAGTATCCGAGCGTCCCGTTGCGATTGACCCAAAACCGATCCGCCGTGGCTTGATAGTTTTGATCGAAGTCCTTCAGATCCCGATCCAGTTTCGCACATAGCGGCTCGTAATAGTCACGGGCCGCTACCGGATGACCGAGGCGTTGGACATGCTCGTCGTACTTTGCGAAAAACTGCTCGCGCGGCGGCAGGTGGTCGATCATGGGAGCGTGGCTGCGGGCGCCGGTGATGGCGACCGTGCGTTTTTAAGCCCCTGAACGGTGGCCTCCAACAACCCGAGCTCGTAGGGCGCTTTTAACACCCGCACGATCTGACCCGTGCGGCCGTAGCGCTTCACAGCCTTATGCTCCCAAGGTGGCGAGAGAAACTGCGTGGGGCAGCCCTCGACGGGCAGCTCGGTCTGGTTGAAGGCGGCGTGTTTTCCCACAAACGCCTGCGCCCGGACAAGGCTGTCATCCGCCGTGGTGGCGCTCAGCGGTATGAGCCGATATAAATCGGGGAGAAAACGCCGCAAAGCCGCATAGTGATCCTCGATTTTGATCTGATAGGAGGCGTTCCAGCTCGGCGTGCGCGCCAGGCTGCTCAAAATGCCGTCATATTCCTGGGGGCTTTTGAATTCGTGAACGGAAAGCCAAAGCTCTTCCGGATCGCGGCTTGTTTTAATCATGGCAAGAAGCGCCGAAAGCACACCCTGATGGGCTTCGTAGGCCGAAGCCATGGCCTGTTGGCAAGCGTAGGCGTATTCGCCGGCGCCCTGCCTGGTATGCTCCCATATCCGGATGAGCATGTCGGCCGCGGCGTCGAGGAAAAAGACGTGCCGGTCGGCAATAAAACAAAGCAACAACGTCCTACGCCGCGCACGGCTGAGCTGAGCAAGTTCGGCTGCGGTATACCGGCCGGCAAGCCGGGCGAACTGCTCTTGCTGATGGCGGGTAACTGCTGTCAGGGGTGTTTGCCGGGGAAAAAAGGATCGCAGCCGTTCGATGCGCAGCAACTCCTTGGCCAGGTTGTTGGCCGTAGCTTGAGGGACCGGGTTTTTAAGGAAATCAAAGACCGTTTTGCCGTCCTTGCCCGCAAGCAGGTCGTCCAGGCGCTGTCCGTCCTCGTCGCCGAGTCCCTGATCAATGGATTCAAGGGCGGTGGCCGTGGCTTGGCTCAGGGCGTGCTGGACTATCGATTACAGCGCATCCCAGGGCGGGATCTCCACGCGCCATGCTTTAAACCGTTCAACGGCCGCGTTGATCAGGACCGCCGTATCGTTTTCTTTTTTGGCCAAGCCGTCTTGAAGCCATCGCAGGATGTTTTCCTTCTCCTGCCGGCTGACCGGAGCAAGCCCTAAAAATGCCCTCACGGCGGTGACGATTCGGCTTTTCTCGCGGCGCTCGACGGACAGCAGCCGCACCAGATCCGCTTCGAGGCCCAGCTGCTCTACGATCCGCTGTCGAAACTGGCGGGGCAGATCCTTGGGCTGAAAATGGGAATGGCCCAGGCTGGCCATGGCTTTGAGGTACAGCGCATGCAGGTACTGGTTGCGGCTCCGGCCTTGCCGCCTGGCAAAAGTAAACTCCTCGCTTTCAAGCGTGCAGACGGCGCTCAAGCTGTCCTCGTCCATAATGGAAGGCAGCATCGGGTATAAGCCCCGCCGGCGTTGCGACCCTTTGTGCAAAGGGCGATGCGCTTTGTCAGGAACGCTCATCGAGCGCATCGCAGGCCTCCTGTATCTCTTTTTCCGTGGCTCTGGCGTAGCGCGCGGTGGTGTTGATGTCGCGGTGGCCGAGCACCTCTTGGGTGGCGGCCAGTTTGCCCGATTTGGCGTAGAACCTCAAAGCGAAGTGGTGCCGCAAATCTTGGGTGGATAGGTCTTCGCGACCGGCAAAGGCGAGATACTTCTTGATAAGGTATTGTACGCCCGCGATGCTCAGGAGTTGCCGGCGCTCGGACAGAAACAAGGGGGCCTCGCCAGACACGGGCCCCACGGAATTCAGATAGCCCTCGATGGCCTGGCGCACGCTCGTGTTGAGCGGAATGGTGCGTTCCTGCCGGCCCTTTTTGTTTCGCACCCGAAGTTTGCCAACGCCTTTGTGAAGGATGACATCATCGCGCAGCAGGCGCACCAGCTCGCTGACCCGTAGCCCGCACTACAGGAAAAGCTGCAAAATGGCAAGGTCGCGCAGGCCGTTGCGGCCGTCGCGGTTGATCGCAGCGACCAGGCGACGCACCTCGGATTTGCTCAATGACGGAGGTCTTCTGGATAAATCGACCCGGTAGGTTTTCAGGTCGCGGGCCACCATGCGCCGGTGCCAGCCCCTGGCCAGAATGAAGGCCGAGAAGGCCCGTAAGGCGGCGATGTGGCGGTTGGCCGAAGTGGCGCTAAGGTGGCGCTCGTGGCGGATGTGATGGATGAAGGCCTGCAGATCGGTCTCCTGTATCCGGGCGACGTAGAGACCGGGTTTTTGGAGCTCGCCGCGATAAAAGGCTCCGAAGCTCCTCACGGCGTAGGCATAGGTGGAGACGGTGTGATCGGACCGGCCACGGCGGAAAAGGTCATCTTCGAAAGCGGCCAGGACCTCCTCCCAGCTATCGGGCGCATGGGCTTTCAACGGATTTTTTTTCTTATCGAGTATTTTTTCAGCCGCTTGGTTCATTTCTGCCTCATTTTGCGCTGGAAAATTCATTTCAACATGCATAACACCTTACGGAAATACAAATCAATTGAATGTTTTCTGTTGAGAGTTTTTGAGTGACGTACCGCCCACCCTTATGAGGCATACATTGAACAGATTCATTTTTCTTTTCAGTGTTTTCTGTTGCAAGTTGCCGGGACCCATTTTATGTTCCGAAAATGCCTGCGAATGTAATTTCTATTATAATACAGGATTGTTAAAAATCACGACATGATGGCCCGTTCCGATGTACAAGACCAAAAGGCCTGCGAGTACCCTACGAAAGAGCCTTGATGGCCATGACCGCCAATCGGCTCTGCGACCCTGAATCCAAGCTGGGCGTCTGGGACCGCCGGCTCTCAAAGGTCTATCTCCCATCCTGCGAGGGGCTCAAGCTCGATCACATGTACGAGGCGATGGATCTGCTGTACGAACATGCAGACAAGATTGAGGAGGCCATCTTCTTCCACGTCGCCGACCTCTTCAATCTTGAGGTCGACCTGATCTTCTATGATACGACCACAGCTTCTTTCCATGTGGACCAGGAGGATGACCCCGACCGGCACGCCAATGCCACCCTGCGCAAGTTCGGCCACTCCAAGGAGGGCACCTGGAGCCCCCAGGTGGTTGTCGCTCTGGCGGTGACCCGCGAGGGCATCCCTGTGCGGAGCTGGGTACTTCCTGGCAATACCTCCGACGTGGCGACCGTCGAGAAGGCTCGAACCGACCTGAGAGGCTGGAACCTGGGGGGCGCGCTGTTTGTCGCCGACTCGGGCATGAACTCGGAGGACAACCGCAAGGAACTGGCCAGAGCCTGCGGCAAATATATTTTGGCCTGCCGCATGTCCAATGTGGCCGAGATCCGGAAAAAGGTCTTGAGCAAACGCGGCCGCTACACCGTTTTCAAAGACAACCTCCATGCAAAAGAGGTTGTCGTCGGCGACGGCGAACGGCGCAGACGCTACATCCTCTGCTACAACCCCAAAGAAGCCAAACGCCAGCGCAAGCACCGGGAAATGACCGTCGTCATCCTGGAGAAGGAGCTCGAATCCCACAAGGATGCATCGGCAACCGCCCAATGGGCCACCGAGCTGCTGGCGTCCCGCCGGTTCAAGCGGTATCTGTCGGTGACCAAGGCCAAAAAGATCCGCATCGACCGCGCCAAAATCCGGGCTGCGAAAAGGTATGACGGCAAGTGGGTCCTCGAAACCAACGACGACACCATCAGCCTGGAAGACGCCGCCTGCGGCTACAAAGGCCTGATGGTTATCGAGTGCTGCTTCCGCTCCCTCAAACGGACCCAGATCAAGATGATGCCCATGTACCACTGGGCATCGCGGCGCATCGAGGCCCACGTCAAGATCTGTGTTCTGGCGCTCCTGATCGAACGCGTTGCCGAGCTGGCCTGCGACAAGCTCTGGCACCAGATTCAGGGTGCGTTAGACGAGCTTCAGATCACAGAATTTTTTAATTTAAATTTTCGTGTGCTCATGCGCAATGAATTGCCCGCATCAACCATCAACATTCTTAAATTGTTAAAGATCACCCCTCCAAAGCAGGTCTTCGAGCTGGAAAAACTGACCTGAAAACAGCCCGATTTTGTAGACACACGCTGAATCTCGTTCATTCGCGCGGATGCCCGTGCGTCAAGTCATCACGCGGTTTTGTGTTTTTACAAAACCTAAACCCAAGTGACATGTTCATCCGCTTTTAAAACATCCGAGATCTTCTGGCGGATCACTTCAATCTCGGCATCGGTCTCCTGCCCGGTTTTCTGAAAGACAGCCCACTCGGTCGCCAATATCCGCTGTACCAGCTCCCCAGCACCGGCGATGGATTGCCCCATGGCCGTCTCGGATGTGGCTACCGCCGCCTGAGCCAGGGTTGTCGATCAGCGCGTTGTCCGTTGCTGACTCCGCGATGCTCTCCAGAAGCGTCAGCGCGGCCGATGCCGTTTGCATGCGGGGTGCCTCATCGGGGGCGATGCCGAAGTCATTCAGTTTTTTAGTAAGGGTTTCACAAAAATTTCGGCATGATTTCAGCCGATCCAAACCCTGTTGTCTGACTTGCCCAGCGAGACTGGCGACATTGGCAGCGTTGCACAGTTTGGATACCGAAACGCCGAAAATCGCACCCGCCCGATCCACGGCAGTCTCCCACACATCCGGAGCCGGCAGCACCTGCTCCCGCAATTCGATGTCATTTCGCAGGTTGCTGAGTTTGACCTCATAGGCGACCCCATGCAGATAAAATACCCGGCGGGGTGTTGAACGCCCTCGGTGAGCCGAAGAACGAAATCCCCTTTGTTCACCTGCTCCGGTATCGATATCAGATCCTTGATGAGGGGCATCAGGGTCGCTCCGTATGTGCAAGAATAGTGTTGATGTTTTTTTCGAGGTCGTCCAGTTCATTCACGACAACCTCCCAGACGATCTCGATGCTGACACTGAAATAGGCGTGTGCCAGTCGGTTTCTAAGACCGATGATTTCCTGCCATGGGATTTGCGGATGCTGTTCATGGAATTCAACCGGCAGGTTCCTGCAGGCGTCACCAATAATCTCCAGCTGCCGGAGGACGCCATCCTGGATCAGCCTGTTTTGATAAAATTGCGTTTCCGTCACGTTGTTCGTGTAGGCTCTGATCTGCTTGACGGCATCTACGATATGTCTGAGAAAAAATCGGTTACTCTTCTTCATACAGCAGCACGATATCCTTCTCGATCAACGGTTTTAAATGCGGGCTGAGGTCTTTTTCGCTGATCAGATCGATTTTTTTCCCCAGCAGGCGGCCGAGCTCATATTCCAGTCTGAACCATTTCAGCCCCAGTGCGGGGCGCTGGGAGGGCGGCTTGAGTTCCACCAACAGGTCGATATCACTGGTCTCGCTGCTTTCTCCCCTGGCAAAAGACCCGAACACGGATATTTTTCTGGCATAGGGTTTCAGCAGAAAAACGGCCTTGGATCTCAACTCGTCCACAGGGTCTATTTTTTTGGGTTGCATCGGTTATCAGCTCCTTTGCTATCGGCCTCTTTTCGGCTGAGGCGGTTGCCACCAGCGGGCCTCGTCAACGGATTTCCCCATCTGTCGGGACTCTTCGCTGATGAAGGTTTCGTAGAAATCCCCCATGCGTTCATTGAATTCAGGGTCGAGGTCGTTATGCCACTGTTTGAGCCAGGGGAGAAGTTCGATGAGGCACGCAAGCAGTACCGTCAGTCGGGGGTCGTCGCTGCCGCCGGTTTTTTCCTTGATGTCCATGTAATGGGCGGCAATGGCGCCGGCCAGCTGGAGGTGATCGTATCCGGCCCAGGCAATGAGCAGGCTCGGGTCCTCGCCGCTGCAATGGGGAAAGCTTACCCACCGTTCCTTCGGCACGTCCAGCTTGCCGCGAAGGCGCCAGAAGACCGTGCTCTGAAAGTCCTTGGTCGTGTATTTTGGGGGCACGGGGATATCGCCGACCAGGTGATCTTTGGCGGCTTTGGCCAGTCCTGCCAGGTGTTGTTTGATGCGATCCGTATCCAGGTTCCGGCCTTCCTTCCCGTCGGATGAGACAAAATATTAACCCGGCAATTAAAAAAACGAACACATTGCATAGGAAATTTTTGGATGCATGAAGTACTTCAATACTCGTTCCGGCAATTTTTGAAGCTTACGCAAATGTGATATCGCTTTTTTCTTCAATTGATCTTTCGTTCTCGCCGGCACGCTTGAATGAACCCCGGCCTTGAGATCGCAGTTGAGGTATTCATCCGGGTTCAGCTCCGGCGAATACGAGGGCAGATAGAACACTTCAATCCGATCCTTATGTTCCGAAAGCCAGTCCCTGACGACATAACTGTGATGGACCTTCAGATTATCGAGGATCAGGAATACCATTTTATCGGCATCTTTGATGAGCCGTTGCATGAATTTGATCATTGTGTTCGAATTCATTTTACCCTCATACACCATGAAACGGACCTTACCTTGATTCGTAACAGTGGAAATCAGATTGTCCCGTTCGCATCGGGGGTGAAGAGAAATCGCCGGCGTCCGCCCCCGAGGCGCATCGCTTCTGCCGTGATAGCTGTCATTGCAAAGTCCGGTTTCATCGCCCCAGTGAATCTCGGCGTTTTCCGCCCTGGCTCTTTTTTCAATCGCCGGGTACTCTTCATCAAGCCACTTTTTGACATCCCTGGGGTTCTGTTGGTAAGCCCGCCTCAGCGGTTTCTGAGGTGTAAATTTCCACCGTTTCAGATATTCACCGACCGATCGGATGGGCATGACGATGGAAAAACGTTCTTTGATCAGTTGTTGGACCGCGATGCGCGTCCACAAAGCGAAAGGCAGCTCGAGCTGATCCGGACAGTGATCGTGAATGATCTTCCGGATCTCGTTTTCCTGATCCGGGCTCAATGTGCGGCAACTGCCATAGGGACGGCCTCGCTTTTTGATCCGGATCGCCTTCTCTCCCTCGCGCTCATACCTTTTACACCATTCGCAAACGGTGGTGAAATGAACGCCGACGATTTCCGCGATCTCTTTGTACTTCCTTCCGGATTGGCGAAGACGTATCGCTTGGTTTCTAAGCTGCTGTTGTACTTCCGGCGCAAGTTTGCGTGCATCAATTTTTTCCATGAACACGGGATAACATATTTTTCAACTTATTTCTATCTTTAATTGCCGGGTTAATATGATCGAGAATGTCCCGCTTTTTCTTCTTTGGTGCGTTCTAGATACTTCAAAATTTGAGAATTTATCGGAATATTTCCAGGATGAAAATTATGTGCCATTCTATAGAGGATTTTCATCACCCCACCTACCATCTTTACAGATGAGATTATTCCAGATAACTTGACCCTACACTATCATCCAACCCAAGGATACGCCGCGTGGCCAAAAAGAAACGACATAAGAAAACAAAGAGGATATCAAACCGGCAAGCCAAGACCTTTCCAAAAAAGCAGAAGATAGAGATGACGCGCCCGAAATTTCAGGCTGACTTCATCAAGGGATTCGGCGAGGTCAAGTCGCCCGCCCATGTGAAGGCTTTCGAGCTTCCCGGCGAAATAAAGATGTCCGCTGTGATCCTGAAACTTGCAGATCCCCTACTGAAAAAGTTTTGGGAGAATAAGAATCAGGTGCGTTTAATTATTTCCATGACCGTCACTTTGTGGAACCTGTCGATGATGCCCGAAGATCGCCAGGAAGATTTGCGAAATGAAATGATTGAAGGGCTTGTACCAAAAGGTAGCGACGCAGAAGATATTGGATCGATTGTCTATGTGATTGATTTGATATTGGAAAGAAAGAACAAGTATTTCCCTGATATTCAAAAGGTTATTGTGGACCACCAGCTAACCATAGACGGTGACAACATCAATCTGGATGTAGCGTCAGCGCCTGTGAAACCTCTCTGATACCGAATGGCTTTTGAGGCTATCGCCAAGCCGGTCTTCATTCCCCTGCTTCCCGCAATTGAACATTGGTAGCCCAAACTGTGATCGCCGAAATAGCGGAACATGAATATCGTTGCCAGACAGCAGATGCACAGGAGGGATGGCATAGGCAGAGATAGCCGGAATGAGAGGAAGGTATGTTGGTACACCGGTGTTTTTTCTGGTGAAACGGAAATGGTACACTGATGTTTCTTCATGTGAAACGAGAAGTGTACACTATCAATAGTTACCATCTCTATCTCATAACATCATCCTCCCTCCCACACCGGGACAAAGCTCCCGCAGTGGCAGATTGAAACGATAGCCACAAACTCTTGATCAAGATTCATACTTGCGTTCACACCTTACCGGTTGAGGCCTCTTTTGACCACTAGTGGCCCCCATATATATAGCCGACAAGGCCAGGGTCACCCCGCTCCACGCCATAGTCGAGGTTTGGCGGTCAAAAAAGATCACGTCCCAAACGAAGGCCAGAGAGGGCTGAAGCAATAGAATCAACCCGGCAAAGGCAGCCGGGATGCGGGGCAGCGAGTGCGTTATGATCAGCCATCCGACAGTTTGGCTCATCAATCCCAAAGCAACCAAAGACATTCCACTTTGAAGATCCGGAATGGCAAACGATTCACCGCTCCAAACAATTTCGACACCCAGGTAAAGGGCCGTGGCCGCTGAAACAACCATCAAGCTTAACGTTGCCGATGGCTTTGATGCATGAGATTGAAGTTTACGCAAAACAATCAGGAATCCGGTATAAAAAACAGCTGTGGCCAGGCCGTAATAAATGCCGATGCGATAGTCCGGGGTCAATTGCTCCCAACGAACCCCCACGATTAAAAAAAGACCTGCCACCGCCAAAGGAACGGATGTGAAAAATCGTAGGTTCATCCGCTCGCCGAAGAGCAACATGCCGACCAGAGGCACCAAAAAAACCTCAAAGTTAGCCAGGATGGTGGCCAGCCCCGGCCCGACATAGCCAATGCTTCTGTGCCAGGAATAAAGATCCAGGGCAAAGAATAAGGCTGCAATCAAGGACAACCCCATGCATGGCCATCCCCGCCATAGTTTTTCCCTGCGAATCAGAAGGATAGCCAGCAGAAAAATCCCTCCGAAAAAGACCCGGTAAAAGGCAGAAACCGTTGGTGTCACATGGGCCAGCTTTACCCACACCCCGGAAAAGCTGATCATCATGGCGCCGAGGGTGGTTCTCAACATGGGATTGTCAGATGATCGGACGTTGTCAATGTGCATAGGGTATCTTCGCTTTCATCTTAAAGCAGTTTAATGGCTCCAGGCTTTTACAAAGGCCCCTATAAAATTGCAACAGATGATATCACCGAATCCAATATCCTGCCGCATGTTCAGGTTAATCGTATCCATTTTTGCTGAAATGATTTTTTATCCATCTATTTCAACGACTTGGGTTTAATTTTTGTAAAAACACAAAATCGCGCGAAGGCTTGGCGCACGGGCATCCGCGCAAATGAACGAGATTCAGCGTGTGTCTACGAAAACGGGCTGTTTTCAGGTCAGTTTTTCCAGCTCGATGACCTGCTTTGGAGGGTTGATCTTTAACAATTTAAGAATGTTGATGGTTTTGGCGGGCAGCTCGTTTCGCATGAGCACACGGAAATTTAAATTAAAAAATTCTGTGATCTGAAGCTCATCCAGCGCGCCCTGAATCTGGTGCCAGGGCTTTCCGCAGGCCAGCTCGGCAACGCGTTCGATCAGGAGCGCCAGAACACAGATCTTGACGGGGGCCTCGATGCGCCGCGATGCCCAGTGGTACATGGGCATCATCTTGATCTGAGTCCGTTTGAGGGAGCGGAAGCAGCGTTCGATGACCATCAGGCCTTTGTAGCCGCAGGCGGCGTCTTCCAGGCTGATGGTGTCGTCGTTGGTTTCGAGGACCCATTTGCCGTCGTACCTTTAGCCTGTAATGATTAGGGCCGGGTGGTGGCGGCGGGCCAATTTGGGGTGGTTTTCTGCCTACAAAAATCAAACCCAAGTGAATCAGGATGCTGCTCGCCGGCTGGTAAATATAGTTTTCGAAAAACCGGTAGCAAAACGGTAGCAGGAAACAAACAAGGGGTTGCGGCCTAAACCGTAACCCCTTGTTTTTAGTGGTAGGCACGATTGGATTTGAACCAACGACCCCTACCGTGTCAAGGTAGTGCTCTCCCCCTGAGCTACGTGCCTTCAAAAAAGGTGATGCGATAGCTACCAAGTCTGGAGGCATTTGTCAAGCGAAGATTTGCATAGCCAAGCGTTATTCGGGCATTCAGTTGCATATTTATTTTGGTATCAGGGCGATATCCAACCCCTTGTTCGAAAGATTTCGGATCTCGATGGTGAAGAATTGGAAGGGGTTTTGGGACAGGCGCTCTCCCAGTTCCTGGGAATTGCCCTCGAAGCGGACCGCGATCACGGCTTCGTCGGGATTCATCTGCTGCACCTGGATGGTTTTCACGCCCGGGATATCTCGAAGTTCCTGCCGGAAACGAACGAAGTTGCCGAGGTTGCCGGTGCCGGCAACGGTGAGGGTGATGTCTTCGGTGGGATGGACGATGTTTTCCCAGCTCGTGCCGATGCTGGCGAGCAGGTGATTGGCCGCCTGAACGCCGGCGGCGGTCAAGGCCTCGCGGCTTCCGTTGGTTTCATTGGGATCCTGCCGCACCGCCGTTTCGAAGCCCGAGGTGATCTCCTGGCCGGTGTCGGTCCGGACGGCCCGCACCGTGATGGTGGCGTTGTAAGCGGGATCGCCGCCCTTGCCCGTATCCCCGATGGCATAGGCGATGGCCTTGCCCACGATCACCACGTCCGCTCCGAGGCTGCGGCCGATGTCCGCGGCCTCCCGGTTGTCGAGCTCCGGCTGGAAGATGATCGCCGCCTGCACAGGTACATTCGGCGGCGTGTTGCCGTGCTCCAGAACCATGAACCCGGCCGCTTTCGCCTTGGCGGCGATGGCGTTCTCCGCGGTTGCCGGTGAAGCGACCGCATTCTCTCCCCACCAGAATCGGGGCGAGATGTCATTGATGTTCTGCTCTGAAAGCAGAAAGAGGAGCTTGGGCCGGTCGACCGCACTGACCTGACCGGGGTTCAAAACGACGGTCTCGCCTCCCCCGTCGGCGCCCGGCTGGAATTCCGTCAGGCCGGCTTTGAGCTGGTCGAGCGATACCGTCGCTGCTACCATGACCCGGTAGTATTTGCCCGAGGAGGATTCGCCCAGGATCTTGTAGCTGTCGATGAATTTTTCCGTATTGCCGGCGACCACCGCGCTGTAGGGTTTGAATTCGCGGGCCAGGGCCTCGGGTGAAAAAACGATCAGCGCGCCCTGGTCGACGGCGGCGGCGAGGGCCGCATCGACGGCCTCCTGCTTGGCCGCGGCGTAGTTGTTTCCCTGGATCCGGCCGGCGGCGATGACCGTGATGACGTTGTCGGGGCCGGGCTGGGGGTCGGGTTCCTCGGCATAGGGTGCGGCGGCGGCCGCAAGCGACATCAGAAGGGCTGCAAGAAGGATGCGCACGGATTGGATGAAAGCGGCATGCATAATCGTCATTACCTTTACTTGATGATGGTTGGCGGTAAACCGGTCGATCGCGTTTCGTTCAATGTTTGCGGCTGAGGGCGTAATCGGCGATGTCGTAAAGTGTGTTGCGCTCGGGGCCGCCCGAAAAGACGGACAACGCCTCTTTGGCCGCGCTTACATGAAATTCGGCGGCGGCCCGGGTGGCGTCGATGCCGCCGTTTGACGCCAGGAGGCCGACCAGGATATTGAAATCATCAACGGAAAAATTCTCGTCGGTAATGATCCGTTCCATCGTTTGCCGGTCGTCGTTTCCGGCCGCCGACAGGGCGCGGATGACCGGAAGGGTGAGTTTTCCCTCTCTCAGGTCGGCGCCGACAGTCTTCCCCAGAACCGCGGTATCCGCCGTGTAATCGAGGAGGTCGTCGGCCATCTGGAAAGCGATGCCCAGGTGATATCCAAAGGCGGTCAAAGCGGCGGTCTTTTGTTCGCCAACGTCTGAGATCAGGGCGCCCACCCGGCAGGCTCCCTCCATCAGAACGGCGGTCTTGCGGCGGATGATCTCCAGGTATTCGGCTTCGGACAGATCCAGGTTCTTCTTCTGAATGAGCTGGTGGATTTCGCCCTGGGACATGTTTTCGGTGATGCCCGCGATCACCTTGATGACATCGCTCATGCCGGTCTCCGAGGCAATCGTCAGCGACCGGGCGAGCAGAAAATCCCCGGTCAGCACGGCGATTTCATTTCCCCACACGGCATGCGCCGCCCGGCGTCCGCGCCGGAGATCCGCCCCGTCGACCAGGTCGTCGTGGAGGAGGGTGGCCGTGTGCAGATACTCGAAAACCGTCGAAAAAAAGATTTCCCGGCCGTCGGCGTAGCCGCAGAGCCTGGCCGACAGGACCATGAGCAGGGGCCTCAGCCGCTTGCCGCCGCTGAACAGGATGTGGCCCGCCACATCCGCGACGATGGGTAGATGGGCGCCCAGGTTATCGCGGAGGGCGGACTCGATGGCGGCGATGTCCTTGTGGACGCGGGCCAGGATGCGCTGTTTCAGGTCCGTGTTCAACGGGCGTCTCCCACCAGGTCGTATTCGAGGGTGTCGGTGATGGTGACGGCGGCAAATCGGCCGAGGGACAGGTGGGGGCCGCGAACATATACCAGGCCGTCCACCTCGGGGGCCTGAAAGGCGGTGCGGCCTAAAAAGAGATCCGATTCCGGAGATTCCTCGATCAGCACGGCGAGGGTCCGGCCCAGGTACCGCGCATTTTTTTCGGCGGATATAGCGATCTGGCGCTCCATGAGTCGGTCGTGCCGCCGTCGGGCGACGGCCGGAGAGACATGCCCGTCCAGGCGGTGGGACGGCAGGTCTTCGGCGTCGGAATAGGTGAAGACGCCCAGATGGTCGAATCCGACCGTCTCCACAAACGAGAGCAGGGTCTTGAAATCCCGGTCGGTTTCGCCGGGAAAACCGACGATCACCGTGGTGCGGAGCGCGGCGTCGGGGGCGGTCTTACGGATGCGCTCAAAAAGCCGGTGCAGGTCTGATTGGGTGTGGCGGCGGCCCATGCGCCCTAACATGCGGTCGCTGGCGTGCTGGATCGGCAGATCGAAATAGGAGCAGACGTTGGGTCGTTCGGCCATGACCCGGATGGTGCCGTCGTCGATGCTTTCCGGGTGGCCGTAGAGGATGCGGATCCAGATGTCGTCGCTGATTTCCGAGAGGCGGCCAAGAAGTCCGGCGAGACTCGATCCATCGGCCAGATCCCGTCCGTAGGCCGTGGAATCCTGGGCCACGAGGATGATTTCCCGGGTGCCGGCGGCCGCAAGGCGCCGGGCCTCGGCGACGATGTCGGCGGAAGACCGGCTTTTCTGCCGCCCCCGCAGCTTCGGGATGATGCAGTAGGTGCAGGTGCGGCTGCATCCTTCGGCGATTTTGAGGTAGGCCGAATGGGCGAGGGTCGGCACGCGCGGGGCGTCCGGGTCGGACACGGCAATGGCGTCGGGGTCGGGCAGAATGCAGCGGTTTTCCGCCAAAAGACCTTCGACGGCGTCGACAATGCGGTCGAACGCCCCGGTGCCGAGAAAGAGGTCGACCTCGGGCAGCTCCCGGCCGATCGCCTCCCCGTAGCGCTCGGGAAGACAGCCGGCCACGATGAGCGACCGGCAGACGCCGTCGGTTTTGTACCGGGAGAGGGCGATAATGGTGTCGATCGATTCGTCCGCCGCCGCTTCGATGAAGCTGCAGGTATTGACGACGATGACATCGGCGTCGTCTGGCTCTGCGACAATGCGCCAGCCGGCCTGCGCCAGCCGGCCCAGCATGCCCTCGCTGTCGACCTGGTTCCTGGCGCACCCGAGGCTGACCAGGTGAACGTTCATGTTCAGGATTTCAGCTCCCTGACCGCTTGGGTGATGGCCGGAACAATCTCGAAAAGATCGCCGACGATGCCGTAATCCGCCTTCGAGAAGATCGGCGCCTCGGCGTCCTTGTTGACGGCCACGACCACCTTGGACGATGACATGCCCGCCAGGTGCTGGATGGCGCCCGAGATGCCGCAGGCGATGTAGAGGTTGGGCGATACGACCTTGCCGGTCTGCCCCACCTGGTCGGCGTGGGGCCGCCAGCCCTCGTCGACGGCCGACCGGGATGCGCCGACGGCGCCGCCCAGGGCGTCTGCCAGCGCTTCTAACATCGCAAAGTCGTTCCCGCCCATGCCCCGGCCGCCCGAAACGATTACGTCGGCCTCGGTCAATTCGACCTTTTCGGTCTCGAGCTGCTTTTCGACAAAACGGATCCGGGCGGTGCCGACGTTCACATCGAGCCGCTCGACGGCGCCGGGCCCTTCGACCTTGCGGATTGCCATGGCGTTGGGGCGAAAGGCGATGATGCCGGGAGAGCCGTTCAAGGCCAGATCCGCCAGAACCTTCCCGCCGTACATGGGGCGGGTGGCCGTTATCTTGCCGCCGTCGACCGCCAGGGCGACGCAGTCCATGGCGAGGGGGGCATGGAGCCGTGCGGCAAGCCGGGCGGCCAGCTCCTTGCCCTGGGATGTGGCGCCCATGAGGATGAGGGTTGGATCGGTCTTCCGGATGAGGTCTGCGACGACATTGGCGTAGGCGTCGACGGTATATTCCCCGAGAGCCGGATCGTCGGCCGCCCAGATCCGGTCGGCCCCGTATGCGCCCAGCGTGCCGGCGATCTCCGTGATGCCCTCGCCCAGCACGACCGCCTCGATTCCGCATCCCAGGGCCGCCGCCGTCTTTTTTCCTTCGCTCAGCGCCTCGTAGCTCACCTTTCGGAAAGCGCCTTCGATCTGTTCCGTGATGACCAGTACACCTTGTGCCATTGGTTTCTCCTGATATCTTTACACGTCTTTAGCGGGAAAGATCCCGATCGTTGATGGATGCCGCCGGACGGAAGCCGCCGTCAGATCACCCGGGCTTCTTCCCGGAGCAGCCGCACCAGCTTTTTCGCCTTGTCCGCCGCCGAGTCGCCGTCGATCATCCTGCCGCCGGTCCGCTCGGGGGGTGTTTTCATCCGGATGATCTCGACCGTCGGGGCGATCTCGTCGGGGGTGAGGCCCACGTCGGCCAGGATTTTCGTTTCCACCGGCTTCTTTTTGGCCTTCATGATGCCCGGCAGAGAGGCGTAGCGCGGCTCGTTCAATCCGCGCTGGGTCGTGAACAGCACCGGCAGGGGGGCTTCCAGGACCACGGTGCCGCCTTCGATCGTCCTCCGGCAGCGGATCGTGCCGTCGGTGATCTCCTGGGAAATGACCATGGAGATGTGGGGAATGTCCAGGAATTCAGCCACGGCCGCGCCGACGAGGTAGTTGTCGTCGTCCATGGCGCGCTGACCGGCGATAATGACATCGAAGGCGAGCGTCTTCAGTGCGGCGGCAAGAACGCGGGCCGTCGCCAGACCGTCGCAGTCTGCGGCGGCGGGATCATTGATCAGCATCCCGGTGTCGGCGCCCATGGCCAGAGCGGTTCTGATGGCCTCCACCGCTTTGTCCGGCCCCATGGAGAGGATCGTCACCGTACCGCCGTGCTTCTGTTTCATCTGGAGGGCCTCCTCCACGGCGAATTCGTCGAACGGGTTCATGACCCACTTGACGCCGTCGGGATTGATGCGCTTTCCGTCGTCTGCGATGGCGATGCTCGTCTCCGTGGCCGGTACCTGCTTGAGCAATACGATAATGTCCACTGTTTTATCACTCCCTTGGTTCATTGAGAAATTGGAAATTATTGCAAGATTGAAAATGATTGTCTGTCGATTTTCCGGAGCCGCCGGGAGGTTTCCGCCGGACTTTTTCCGGCCGGTCGTGCAGGCGAACAGTTGTTGAACGATAACCTGTTAAAAATATTAAAATACAAAACCGACAGCAACCAAAAGTAAAGAAAACAGCCGGGGTTGTCAACAATTTCTTCAGCGGCCCGGGGCCGGAGGCAGACGTCAGGGTTCGGAGCGGAACCCTTGCGAGGGATGCTCCGTCAGGCCGCCTCCGGCGCCCTCGACGATGATCAGGCATTCGACGTCGGGAAGGCGGTTGACCAGCGCAAGCCCCTTTTCGGGTCCCATGACCATGAGGGCCGTCGCCAGGCCGTCGGCTACGGTGCAGGTCGGGGCGATCACGGTGACGCTGACGACGCCGTTGGCGACGGCCCGCCCGATGCGGGGATCGAGCACATGGGAATAGCGGTGACCGCCGGCCTCGAAAAAGTTCCGGTAGTCTCCGCTGGTGGCGAATGCCCGGTCGGAGATCGCGACAACTTTATAGACCTCGGTGGCGCCGGCCATGGGCTTCGGGGTGTTGATGCCGATGCGCCATAGCTTGCCGTCGGGCCGCCGGCCCCGGGCGTAGATCTCTCCGCCGATCTCCACCAGAAAATTTTCGATGCCCGCGGCCGAGATTACGGCCGCCGCCTGATCCACGCCGTATCCCTTGGCGATGGAGGCGAGATCGACCGTGACCGTGCCGAGTTTTTTGGTTAGGATGCCGTCCCCGGATACGGTGATGAGATCGAAGCCGACCTCGGGGAGCAGGAGGTCGATATCCTTCTGATCGGGCACCCGGGGTGCGATTTTCCGGCTGCCGAAGCCCCATAAATTGACGAGCGGATTGACCGTGCCGTCCCAGGCGCCTCCGGTCAGCCGGTAGAGCTCGCCGGCCACGGTCATGACCCGGAGAAAATCCTCCGAGACCGGAAACGGGCGGCCGGCCTCGGTCATCTGGTTGAACCGGCTGATCTCACTCTCCGGATCGTAGGTCGACATGCTCTTGTTGATCTCGACGAGCCGCTGGTTGATCCGGCGCTCGAGGCCGGTGGTGCCGGCTTCCGTCACCACCGTGATGTGGAAGGTGGTGCCCATGGTTTTGCCTTCGATCAGCACCGCTTTCGTGTCGGCGCACGAGCCGGCCGACGAAGACATGATCATCAGCAGCAGCAACAATGACCCACACGCATACCGAGGTTTCATGATCCTATCCTCTTCGTTTCTCAAGATATAAAATTTGTGATATCAACTGTCGTAGGCCGCCGCGATCAGCTCCGCGTATCGATCGATGACGGCCCGGCGCTTGAGTTTCATGGTCTGGGTCAGCATGCCGTTGTCGAGGGAAAAATCCTCGGAGAGAACGATGAATTTTTTGGGAATTTCATAGCCGCCGAATTTTCCCTCGAGAAATCGGGCCGCCGACCGTCCGACGGCTTCGAGGCTCGGATCACGGAGGCCGGCGGTCCCGGCCGATGCATCCTTCGGGTCGGCGCCGTCGGATACCTCTGTTTTGGCCCACGCGCGATAGGCGGCGGGGTCGCATGCCAGAAGGCAGACATTGTAAGGCCGTCCATCGCCATAGATCATGGCGTTCAACACCCACGGCAGCAGCTTGATCTCCTCCTCCAGGACGGCCGGAAAGACGTATTTCCCGTTTTCAAGCTTGTACTGCTCCTTGATCCGGCCGGTGATGAAAAGATATCCGTCGCCGTCGAGCCGCCCGCGGTCGCCGGTTCTGAAGCCGCCGTCCGGGGTGAACACCGCCGCGGTGGCGTCGGGAAGATTGTGGTAGCCTTTCATGACGTTGGGGCCGTAGACCACGATCTCCCCGTCATCGAATCCGTCGATATCCTGGAACCGGTCGATGACGACCCGGACCTTGTCGATGGGGCGTCCGACGCTGCCGGGCCGGTTGGCCGCCGGGCAGTTCATGGTGACGGCCGGTGAGGTTTCGGTCAGGCCGTAGCAGTCGTATACGGGGATGCCGATATCCGCGAAGAAACAGCCGATCTCCACGTTCATGGTGGCGCTGCCGGAAAGCGCCCCGTGGAGCCGTCCGCCGAATCTTTGTCGGATTTTACGAAACACGATCCTGTCTGCGACCATGCGTTTGATCCGCGTGATGACGTCGGGTGTTTTTCCTTCGGCCGCGAGCGCCCTTGCGGTCTCCGCCGCCGCGATCCCCATGGTGAAAAGCTTTTTGGCAACACCGCCCTTGAGGTTGATCTGCTGCCGGAGGGCGTTGTAGATCCTGTTGAAAACCCGGGGGACGGCGATGAGGAAGGTGGGCCTGACCTTGGCCATGTCCTCCACGATGGTGGCGGGGCTTTGGCTGAAACCGATGGCGCCGCCGATCATGGAAAAGAGGTAGAGCTCGCCGGTCTGGCCGAAGGAATGGGCCCACGGCAGGATGGAGAGGCTCCGGTCGGCCGCGTTGAGGTGCGGGTAGAGCATGGCGCCGGCCAGGACGTTGCTCGTGAAATTGCCGTGGGTGAGCAGGACCCCCTTGGGGCTGCCGGTGGTACCCGATGTGTAGATCAAGACGGCCGTCTCCCGGG
>AMWB02012450.1_pt1 | contig 28742 bp, 27 predicted proteins | sample 200311 | NCBI WGS metagenome assembly AMWB02 (sample SAMN02737377, study PRJNA173069) | bioreactor metagenome | biome: anode biofilm in microbial fuel cells | place: USA: California | collected 2010-12-16
GGGCTCGTCCAACCACCGGTTCAGATTGTGGCTCGCTGCGCTCTCACAATCTAACCTTGTTCGTTATATTTTCAAAAGCACATAGCGTATCTTTACAGGCTTGCCTTTACGCCAATCTTTGTCCCGCCGAGTTCAACAATCGCTGGGGCAAGAATCGCACTCCCCTGCACACGAAATTTATACCCCGAAAAAGAACTTGGATCATAGCCCATGGGCGGAGTATCGGGATAGAGATAGGTAACCAGATAGCGGTAGTCAAATTCATTGGTCATCACCGGCAGATTGTCATAATTCTCCACAAGATTTTGCCAAGGCCAGGTAGTGGGGTCAACCGCGGTGATTCCCCCAAAAACATTATCGGTGTCGTTTCCGGGATCAAAGTCAGCATCTGAGGTGGGAACCAGAGGTTGATCGCTAACGCTGGGATTTGCAATCTGATAAAACGGTTGAAGGAAAAAACCGACTTTACCCGCCTCGGCATTAGCTGCGCCCTCGGCGATATTAAATTGCTTCTCAACCCGTTGTAATCCTCCCGCAACATCCAGCTCGGAACGGGATGTGTCCATTGCCCAAATACCCAGCAATGAAAGAGCCAACAGGACAACCATTGCCATGACCAAAACAAATCCCGCTTCGCGAGTATCAGTTTTTGCCTGTACCGGCAGCAAATAAAAAAACATGATGAGATAATCCCTCGATGAAATTACAAGCTGATATTGTTATACTTTATTGTTGTCATCTCCAACTTCGCAGGCCCCATTGGCGAGTCCCAAATCATAAATACCCTGATGGTTTTATTCAGCATCTCTCCAGTTGCCAAAGTCCTATCCTTCACATCCCAAGCCAAATGATAAAAAATATCGGATCGATCAACAATATCGCCCGCGACTCCTCCGGGAGGCATTTGTATCAAAAACTGCATCTCAGGGAACTGCGCCGCGGTAAAAGTTCTCACTTTAGCTGCATCGATCAAAAGTTGTAATTCGCCGGAAGTTCTTATATTATCAAGCTCAACAGCAGTTGCAGTGGTCTGAACCAGATTCGGATCATCAAAAGAAAGGCTTTTCAGATTTTCAAGAAGTGATAACGCTACACTGTTGGCGCCGGTTCGATTCATTGCTGAAGAACTGGAACCTACGGTCTGAATCTGCATACCCAAAGCAGCAAGAACCCCAATGGTCAAGACGGCTATGGCCACCATTGTCTCAACCAAGGTCACGCCTTTTTGGTTTTTAAACACAGCAAACATAGCCTTAATACTCCATATTCCGACATTGAATAGTGGCCACCACCAGTCTGCGGCGAAAATTATCATCAGGAGGATCCCACACCACGCCCGACGCTGCTGTATATGTGTTCGTGTTCAGAAAATCCTGAGCAGGATTAGCCGATCTGGCCAGGAGAGAAACCTGTACCGCTCGTATCTTGCTTAAATCAGGCGGGGTTAAAGTTGTTGTCCCATCATTTAGCATATAATTAAATTCAAGTGCGTCGATATTATTCGCCACACCCTGAAATCCTCCCGCATTTCCAGTTTGCCTGCCCAACGTTCCTGCCCCAGACCAGGCAGCACCGCCGTTATCAACGATTCCATCATTATTCGTGTCTTGACCGGCTTGAAAACCATAGGCGATATCTTCATCGACATCATCAACATCGCCATCAGCACTATTTGCATTCACAGCATTCCCTCTTATATCCATGGTAAATCGGAAATGATTAAGGCTCGCAACAAGAATCCCCGCACTATTACTCTCTGTTGGGTCGCATCCGGCTTTACGAATCTCCATCGTCAATATGGCGAGAGCTCCTCGCAAATCCTGTTGAATATTGGCCACATCATCATGGGCGGAGTAACTTTTTGATTGTGCGGAATATACCATTGCAAGACCAGCCATAATAACCCCAGAAACAGCAACCACAATCATCAACTCGACAAGAGAGTATCCTTTTTCATCTAACGTCGGAGTACACTTTCTCCCCTCGCTATAAAAAACCATACAAATATTCCTCCTTTTATTGCATGGCAATTCTGCCGGCGCTAGAAACTGTGACCGCTCGCCAATATGTCGGCTCACCAATGGGACGAATACCAATGCCACCCATCCCAAGTCCACCAGTGGAAGCATTCACAGGAATTCCCCGAGAATTAAAAACGAGAGCATTATTGGCAAAGGAAACACCATCAGCTGCTGCCACCGGCGGAGTTGCGGCAAAAGTAACCCTGCTGGACAAGCCTGGATCAGATACCAAAAGCACACTCTCGCCTGGATCTACCACTTCGTCGTTCGCTGTACCCCCTCCGGCGCCATTATCCAGAAACATTGAGTATGATGCTGCGGCAGGCACGAACAAAATTGTCACATTTTCTCCCCGTTTAATTGCTTCAACCTTGGCCTGCATCATTGTCGAATAAATATCCCTGGCAGCACTACGCAACCGCATATTGGAACGTGCACCACCCAACATCTGATAGGCAAACCCAGATAATATGCCTATAATCGCTACAGCAATCACTAATTCAACCAGTGTTAATCCTTTTTGATCTTTCAAAATACCCATGTTTCCACTCACTAGCACTCATTTCACCCTGCTAAATATATCGATTAACACATTTGTTTACGGATTTCTTTTCGAAATATTAATACTACATGCAAAATTTGACCCATAATCTCACCCAGCATTAAATTACTTGTAACTATCCAGCGTTGCGCCCTGGGTCCAGGCTTTATTTTCTAAGTAGCATGGAGCCAATTTTCGCTGAAGCAGCGGTCAAAATCAAAAACTAACCAATAAATCCCATTGTTGAATTTAATTATATTATCAAAACCGATGATAGATATGAAATTATTTTTAAAGCAAAAAAAATCTACCATTTGCCTGACATTATAAAATTACTTTTTAAGGTCGCTCTTCTTCCTATAAAAAAATTCTGCCACACACCCCTGATCAGCTTTATCACTCCATACCAAACTGGAACTATTAAAATAATTAACACACCATAGGTGGCAGGCAAGGCAGGCATCAATGTCCGTTATCAGAAAAAAATCTCACCCCCCTCCTCTTCAGCAAGGGTCATTTACGCGGGAGGAAGCAAATCACCACATTTGCCGCAGGCAATAACGTGACGGACCTGTATTTTTTTCCCTCGTTCAATGTTCTCGCTCTGTCCCCTCCATTTTGTTTTCCCCTTTTCCCTCCCCTTGAATTGACTATAGCACACTTCAACCAGCAAAGGAAAATCTCCGCAGCGCTCACCGCTTATTCTGCCGTTGAGCTTATATATAACGCCTGTCTGATTATCGGTTGCCCTGAAAGTATGAAGATACTCCTGAATCGACACCATTCCCTGATCAAAAAAATAGGTGGAGGCAAGAAAAAAGGATGGAAGAACAACGCTTCCATTCTGCCGCAGGATGATATTTATTGTCAGCAGCCTGTCGTGATTATTGCCGATCATTTCCCGGCCGCTGAAAAGCTGAATGCTCCAGGACGAATTATTCGTTACCCGCATCTGGGGCACACCGTTACAAAGCTCCATCTCACCGACTTCGATCATGCCTTGCCGCAAGGCTTCGTCATAGTCTATCCTGCCTTCTTTTTTTTTGTTTACCTCGCAAAACAGATCAATCGGAGCAACTCCCTGCTGAAACTTCCGCATGCCGGACCATGTCCCCATCATTCTTCCCATGTCATCCTCCTTCTGTTTAATTTTTTCTTGCAATCATCACATCTTTCTTCCAAGATACAGAAGCAGGTAGGACAAACAGTGTCCGACCAAAAAAAATCCGATAAAAAAATGAAAAAATTTAAACCGCAGCACAGCCGCCTGCTTTTCATCGACAAAAAAATAAGGGAGGGAACATACCCCAACTGCGCATCTCTGGCCGCGGAGTGGGAGGTAAGCGCAAAAACGATCCAGCGGGATCTCGACTACATGCGCGACAGTCTTGACGCGCCGATGGAATATGACGCAAAAAACAGGGGCTATTACTACACAACGGAGAATTTTCAACTTCCGGCCATCCCGCTGAATGACAGCGATCTTTTCGCCCTGTTTATTGCCGAAAAGGTGCTGAAACAATATGAGTCCACCCCCATTTATCCAAGGCTCAAATCGTTTTTCGCCAAGGTGCAGGATTCGCTGCCCGACAAAGTCACCATTGATCCGGCGCAACTGGAGGACAGATTTTCCTTTTTCAGCAATCCCCACACCATGGTATCCTCATCGGTTTGGGATACCGTCTTCGCCGCCCTGCGCAAAAACGAGTCAATCCGCATCAGCCACGGCAAACCGGGCTCGGACCAATTAATCGAACGCACCATCGAGCCCTACCACATCGTCAATTATCAGGGAGAATGGTATGTCATCGCATTCTGCCGTTTACGACAGGCGGTCCGCACCTTTGCCCTTTCCCGCATAACCAAAGCGGAGGCGACAGGGATTTTTTTTCGTATTGCCGATGATTTTAATTTTCAGGAAACGACCAGAGATCGTTTCGGGGTCCAATGGAGCAATGAGACATTCGAGATACGGATACTTTTCAACCGACAGGCCGCGTCGTACATTGAAGAGCGGTTATGGCAGGAGGGACAGGAGATCCACAGACAGGAGGATGGCGGCATTATCATGTCCTTTACCGCAAGCCATCTGCTGGAGGTAAAACGCTGGGTTCTTTCCTGGGGCGGCGCGGCGCGGGTGCTGTGCCCCGCTGTTCTGGCCGAGGAGATCAAAGTGGAACTGGCAAAATCTTTACAAAATTATGAAGCAGGAAACAGGAAAGGGAGCCATAACCAATGACGATTTCCTTCAAGGCAGACCGACACCTCATTCACTGGATGACCGATATCCGTCGGGAGATCCATCGTTATCCGGAACTTGCCTTCCATGAATTCCGCACGGCGGACTTGCTGGCGGACAAACTCGACGAACTTGGCATCCCCTGCACAAAAGGGGTCGCGGGAACCGGAATAGCGGCAGCCATTGGTGACAACATTGACAATGGATCAACCGTGGCGCTCCGGGCCGACATGGACGCCCTGCCGATCACGGAAGAAACGGGACTGCCCTTTGCCTCGCGCAACCCGGGGGTGATGCATGCCTGCGGCCATGACGGCCACATGGCCATTCTTCTGGGGGCCGCGGCCCTGCTCAAAAAACAGCCGTCACTGCCGGGCCGTGTCGTTCTTCTTTTTCAGCCTGCCGAGGAGGATGAGGGGGGGGCGCGGAAGATGATAGCGGAAGGAGCGCTCAGCGGGGTCAACGCAATCTTCTCCGGCCACATCGAACGCCATTTCGCCGTTGGTGAAATTGCCGTGCAGCCCGGCATTATCTGCGCCTTTACCGATGATTTCATCATCAATGTCCGGGGTTCCGGCGGTCACGCGGCCAAACCGCATGAAAGCCCGGACTGCATTGTCGCCGCCTGCTCGCTGGTTACCAGCATGCAGACCCTTGTCTCCCGTGAAACAAACCCGGTTTACCCGGCGGTGGTCACGGTCGGCAAATTTAACGGGGGAACCGCCTCAAATGTGATTGCCGGTCATGTCACGCTTGAGGGGACCATCCGCACCACTTTGCCGGAAGCCAGGGAAAGAATTTTTAGCGGCATCCGCAGAATGGTCGACGCGGTCCAGCATCTCTATGGGGTCACGGCGGAGATAGAAGTGACAACCGGATATCCGCCGGTAGTCAATGACCCGCACGCCGCGGAAATTGCCAGAAGCGCGGCCCTGGCAACGGTCGGTGAGCGAGGAGTCAAAAGCCAGCCTTATCCGAGTCTCGGCGGGGAGGATTTTTCTTTTTTTCTCCAGCAGGTTCCCGGCTGCTTTGCCCGTTTCGGGGCACGACGGGATGATCTCGCAAGCGGCAATCCCCACAGTTCAACATTTGATTTTGATGAAGGGGTGCTGCCCATTGCCGCCGAATATCTTGCCCGCTGCGCGCTTCTCTTTCTCCAGCAAAAAAAGCCGACATAAAATTGCCGCCCCACGTAAACCGTGCCGGGTCGGCAACCGGTCGGCGCAAAAAACTAGCCGACGAGCGATACTTTCAGGGAAACGATGGTTTCCAGATGATGGGTCTGGGGAAACATGTCCACCATCTTCATTTTTTCTATCAGGTACCCCTGTTTTTCAAGCAGGAGCAGATCACGGCACAGGGTGGCCGGATCGCAGGAGATGTAGAGTATCTGCGCGGCCGCAAGGGCCGGCAGAAAGGCAATCACCTCCGCGCATCCCTGCCGGGGGGGATCAAGAAGAACCAGGTCGAATTTTTCCCCGTTTTCAGCCAACTGCCGGACTCCTTCCAAAGAAGAGTTCTGGCTGAAGGCGCAATTTGTAATGGCGTTGATCTCAGCATTCCTGACAGCGCTGCGGATGGCCGATCGCTGCAGATCCATTCCCGTAACAGACCCGACACTTCCGGCCAGGGGAAGGGAAAAATTGCCCATGCCGCAAAAGAGATCAAGCACACGTCCTGTTTTATTGACCATCGCCCAGTCACGCAGCAGACCAATCAGATTCTCATTCTGCTCCAGATTGACCTGACTGAAGCCGCCGGGCTCGACCGTCATCCGCAGATTGCCGTCGGGCAAGGGAAGAGAAAAGAGCAGCAAAGGTTTTTCCGGGCCGCATTGCCGGCCGGGCAAGGAATCAATCATCCCGGCTCCTGCCGCAAAAACCAGCACACTCTTGATAAGCTCATGGCCCGCGGCTATTTCGCGAAAAATCTTTTTCTCGGCCGGTCTGGTTTTCCGCGAAAGATGAAAAATCACAACAACCTTTTCATCCTCCGGACTGAGCAGCAGCTCGATTTCATCAACCAGCGAGGCGATTTTCCGCCACGACGGCCCGGAAACAAGGAAGGAAAGCGCATCATTTAACTCCGGACGGGCAAGAAGGCAACTGGTGATCGGTTCCACCTGATGCGATTGATGGCGGAGAAATCCCGGCCTGCCGCTTTGATCCACATGCAGCCTGATCCGCTGCCGATAACGAAATGACCCGGCCGCGGGCAGCGGCGGCTGCAGAAAACTCGGATAACGGGAACCGAATCCGCTGCGATGGAGCTGTTCCTGGAGAATCCGGTTCTTCAGTTCCGCCTGGTGTGCCGGATGAACGTACTGAAAATCACAGCCGCCGCATTTGCCGTAGTACGGGCAGGGCGGCTCGGTCCGCAAGGATGACGGCTTAACGACGTCAACCAGACGGGCCTGAACAAAACTTTTCTTGCTGTCAACCGATGCGACGACGACTTCTTCCTCGGGCAGAACACCGGGAACGAGAACCACCTTCCCGTCAGGAAGATGCCCCAGCCCCTGACCGCCGATTATCAATTTTTCAATGGTAACGGGAAAGGCCATAACAATGAGAAATCCTGTTGGTTTTCAAACAAAAATCCCGCTCGGCCAACATGCCGGGCGGGATTTTTTTGCAATGAAGAGCGGCTCGCGAACAACCAATGCAACCGGAACACTCTCCGCCGGATGCCTGGTCAATATTTTTTATCCGCATAGGCCAGCCAGCCGCCCGCCATGACAAGATCCCTGTCAAAGGAGTTCAGACTGAAACCGCAGGTAAACTCCCGGCTGCCTTTCGCGGTTATCGTTTCCTTTTCGAGGTCAATGGAGATCATTACATCCTTGCCGAGGGAAAAAAGGGTGTCGATATCTTCTTTTTTCAGCTCAATGGCCAGCATGCCGCAGTTGAACATGTTCTGCCGGAAAATCCTGGCAAAACTCTCGCCGATGACCACATTGATATCATTGACCTCAAACACCCAGACCGCGTGTTCCCGGGATGAACCGCAGCCGAAATTGGAACGGGTGACAACCACTCCTGCATTTTTGACATCAGCAGCAGGATCAAAACCCTCCAGCTTCAGGTCTTCAAGGATGTAAGGCTTCAAAGCCGACTTGGAATTCTCGGTCAGATATTTCGCCGGAATGATCTCGTCGGTATTGATATCGCTTCTGTCCAGAAAAAGGGCCGGACCACCAAATGTTTTCATAAAAACCTCATTCTTTTGTATTGCGGATTTCGGATTTGGGATTGCGGATTGGTTACTCAACAGAATTTCTTCAATCCGCAAATCCGGAATTCCCAATCAGATAAATTCGCGTGGATCAACAATCTCGCCTTTCACCGCAGCGGCGGCGGCGGAAACCGGGCTCATCAAGTGCACCATGCCGCCTTTGCCCATCCGTCCGTTAAAATTGCGGTTGGTGGTGGAAGCACACACCTCGCCTGCCGCCAGAACACCGTTACTCATACCGAGACAGGCGCCGCAGGTGGGGTTGGTCACGCAGAAGCCGGCATCCATAAAAATTTTTATCAGGCCTTCTTCCATGGCCTGATTGTAAACCTTCGGCGTGGCCGGCGAAAGGATGGCGCGCACCGTGGGGGCTATCGTCCGGCCCTTGAGTATCGCCGCCCCGGCCCGCAGATCTTCGATGCGGCCGTTGGTGCAGGAACCCATGTAGACCTGATCAATCCGGGTGCCCGCCATTTCAGTGACATCCTTCACTTCATCCGGCTTAAAGCCGTATGTCACCTGGGGCACCAGGGCGGAAACGTCAAATGTCTTTTCCACAACATATCCGGCATCCGTATCGGAATGCCATTTGCGGAAATCCGCCACGGCGGCCTCAAGGGAATCATATTCATCCTTGATAAACGGCCAGAGATATTCGGCGGTGACCCGGTCCGGCAGGCAGACGCCGCAGGTGGCACCCGCCTCGATGGCCATGTTGCACAGGGTCATGCGTGATTCCATGCTCATCTTGTCCACCACCGGTCCGACAAACTCCATCACCTTGTCGGTGGCGCCGTTCACCGTCAGTTCCTTAATGACCTTCAGGATAACATCCTTGGCAGAGACCCCCTTGCACAGCTCGCCGGTAATGGTGATCTTCATGGTTTCCGGCAGGCGGAAGGAGCAAACACCTTTGAGTATTCCCACCTCGAGATCCGTGGTGCCGATACCCGCGGCAAAAGCGCCAAAGGCTCCGTGGGTACAGGTATGGGAATCGCCCATGATGACCGTGTAGCCGGGCCGGATAAATCCCTTCTCCGGGAACAGGGCATGGCAGACGCCATTGGCCCCGACATCGAAGAAATCCTTGATATGCTGCCGTCTGGCCCAGTCGCGCAGAATTTTTGCCTGGGTGGCTGTCTTCGAATCCTTGGACGGGGTGACGTGATCGATGACCACCTTGATCTTTTTCGGGTCAAAAACCCGGTCCATCCCCCGCTCATGCAGGTCATTTATGGCAATGGGCGTGGTGATTTCATGGCACATGACCACATCAATATCGAGTACAACATTATTATCAGAGGGAACATCACGCTGATGCGCCTCAAAAATCTTTTCCGTTATGGTTTTACCCATGGTCCTTTTTCCTCCAGATGGTTACCGGTTGTGGCCGTCATTCATAAAGGAGCAGATTAATCAATCCTGCACAGATAATCAATTTTTTTATAGTTTGTATCCTCTTCATAATATGCTATAAAATCCGTAAATGTCTTTTCCCGCGGTCCGCACCCATAACATTCCATATTTCTACCCATGGTGAACACAAGCTCCGCCCCTCTTCCCGAAGACCTGCCCCCTTTCCAGGCAAACCCTTCCCGGCAGAGTCTTCTCATGCTGATTTCCACCTTATTCAGGAACGAATTCAGCACATCGCCAATAACCGCGCAATTTGACAAACTTTTGCATGATGTCATGGACCTTTATGAAGGAAAATGGCAATCACACGAAGCCTGCCAGGTGGAGTATCACACCATTGATCACAGTCTTGAGGTTGCCCTTGCGGCAGCCCGCATGGCAATCGGCTGGAACAGGGTGAAAGAGGGTGAGGACAAATTATCGGACACAATCTTTTTATGCGGCATGGCGGCCGCGCTTTTTCATGACAGCGGCTACCTGAAAAACAAAAACGACACCAAGGGCACGGGCGGCAAGTACACTTTTTCCCATGTCAAGCGCAGCAGGGATCTTGCCTCCGGGTATCTTGCCGAAAACCGATGGGATGAAGGCGAAATTGCTTTTATCTGCAACACGATCGACATTACCGAATTCAACAAAACGCCGGACCTTTCCGTTTTCCGGGACAAAGCGGAAATCGCCATGGCCAGGATGGTTGCCTCGGCCGACCTCATTGCCCAGATGGCCGACATCAACTATATAAGCCGATTACGGGATCTGCATGACGAGTTTCTCGAGGCGTATGAAAACGAGGGCCGCAAAAATCTCCGGAACCGTTCGGTTCACATTTTCGATTCATTTCATGAAATCCTGGACAACACGCCGGAATTCTATGAAAAATTTGTTCTCCCCAGGCTTTCCCTGCTTGACAGGATGGACCAGTATCTGGTCGTTTTTTTTGCCGACGGAAGAAATCCCTATTTTGAAAACATCATTGCCAACATTTCCGGCCAACTGCTGAAGCACCGCGTCCAGTGGCAACGACTCGGCGACATCCTGCAACAAATGGGTCTTGTCCGGCAGGATACCCTCACCGAGGCCGTCACGCGACAAAACAACAATGTCGCCTCAGCCGCGCAAAAAACCAGTCACTCCTCCGCGAGCCTGTCGCGCCGATTGCTCGACTGGCTGACAACACCCTCGCGGAACAAAACACGACTCGGCGACATCCTCATGGAAATGCAGGCGGTGGAACCGAAGGCGCTGCGCACCGGCCTTCTTTCCCAGCTCCTGCCGGAACAGCTGACCCGGCGCCTGACGGCGGGCGAACTGCTGTATCTCCTGCAGATTTCACTGCTTGCCCAGAATCTGTATGATGATCCATGGATCTTTGGACAGATTATCGAGATATCGCTGGAACTGCTGGGAAGCGAATCCGGTTCCCTGCTGCTGATCAACAACCGGAAAACGGAAATGCTCCTTGCCGTCCACACCGGACCGCACAAAAAAAGCCTTGAAGGGAAATCCCTGCCGCTTGACAAGGGACTTTCAGGCTGGGTTTTTCGCCATGCAAGGGCGGCGTATGTCCCGGGATCAACCATGAAGGATTTTCCCCGTGAAAAAGGCTATCATGAGGAAATGACAATACGCGGCATTCTTGCCGCGCCCCTTTATGTTAACGGGGAAATCATCGGCGTTGTCGAAGTGCTGAATAAAAAAGAGTCCGAATTCAACGACCATGACGCCGATATCCTCACCCTGGTGGCCAATATCATGGCCTCATCCTTGTCACTCGCCAACCAACTCCAATTGAACAGGACACCATGAAATTCATTTCGCCATTTTCCCAAAAAACCTTTTTCCTCCCGTTTGTTTTGCCGGTAACCGTGCTCGTGCTGATCGCCGCCGCTTTCCTTGGCGGCGGCACGGCCATTGCCGCCCACGGGGTGAGCATTGACGGCAAACTGAAATATCCGCCCGGCTTTTCCCGTTTTGATTACGCCTCACCGAGCGCGGTCAAGGGAGGGGATCTTGTCCTGCACTCCCTCGGCAGCTTTGACAAAATGAACCCTTACACCCTGAAGGGAACGGCTCCCGACGGCCTTGCCGAACTCGTTTTCGAAACCCTGGCCGCGACGAGCCTGGACGAACCGTTCGCCGAGTACGGCTTGATCGCCGAGGATATCCAACTTGCCGAAGACCGCATGTCGGTCACCTACACCCTGAATCCAAAGGCACGTTTTTCCGACGGCACCCAGGTCACCGCGGATGATGTGAAATTTTCCCTGGACACCCTGAAAAGCCGGGATGCCCACCCCTTTTACGCCTCGTATTATCATGACATCAGCAAAGCCGAGATTCTTGGTCCGCATCAGGTCCGTTTGCACTTTGCCCGGCCGAACCGGGAAATCCACATGATCGCCAGCCAGCTGCCCGTGCTGTCAAAGGCCTTCTACGAAAAGCATCCCTTCAACGCCCCGAACATGACCATCCCGGTGGGCAGCGGTCCCTATGTCGTCAGTGACTTCAAGCAGGGAAAATCCATCACATACAAACGCAATCCGGATTATTGGGGTAATGATCTGCCCTGCAGACGCGGCATGTTCAATTTCGACACCGTCACCTTCAAATTCTTCAAGGATCAGATTGTCGCGGTGGAGGCCTTCAAGGCCGGGGAATTTGATTTCATGCACGTCAATATCGCCAAGCAGTGGGCCCGGGATCTGCAGGGCAGCCGCTTCGACCAGGGTGAAATCGTCAAGGAACTTTTCCCCCACAAAAACAACCAGGGCATGCAGGCCTTTGTTTTCAACATCCGCAAGCCGCTTTTCGCCGACCTCAGGGTCCGCCGGGCCATCGGACTTGCCTTTGATTTCGATCGCACCAACAAGACACTTTTTTTCGGCCAGTACACCCAGACAAGCAGCTACTTCAGCAACTCGGAGCTTGCCGCAACCGGCCTGCCCGAAGGGCTTGAACTGGAAATGCTGCAGCCGTTCAAGGGCAAGATCCCCGACGAGGTGTTTACCACCCCCCTGACGCCGGTGGCAACCGGTTCGCCCCAGGCACTGCGGGACAATCTGCGCCGGGCGAAACAATTGCTGGCCGAAGCCGGCTGGACCATCAAAGACGGCAAACTGGTGAATGGGCAAAACGAACCGTTCACCTTTGAAATCCTGCTCGTTTCCCCCTCATTTGAGCGGGTCATGGCCGATTTCACCAAAAACCTGCAAACTCTCGGCATCAATGCATCCTACCGCACCATTGACCCGGCGCTTTATGTCCGGCGCATGCAGAAGTTTGATTTCGACATGACGGTGGAGGTCTTCGGCCAATCGCAATCGCCGGGCAACGAGCAACGGGATCTCTGGACATCGGAGGCGGCCGACAAGGAAGGCTCCCGCAACGCCATCGGCATCAAGAATCCGGTGGTGGATCAGCTGGTTGACCGCATCATCTACGCCACGACCCAGGAAGAACTGACCGCCGCCTGCAAGGCCCTTGACCGGGTACTCTGGTATAATTATTATGTCGTGCCGAACTGGTATCTCGCCACCTATCGGCTGGCCTACTGGAACAAATTTTCCCGGCCGGACACCTTGCCGCTTTATTATGCCCCGCTCCAGTTGTTGATGACATGGTGGAAAAGCAATTGAAAATTTATAATGGATAATTGAAAATTGAAAATGACACGAGACAATGTCATTCAGGAAAAAAGTTATGCCTTTGCTCTCAGGATTATCAAGCTTTATAAACACCTGACAGTCGAAAAATCCGAAACGATTCTCGCGAGACAGGTTTTAAAAAGCGGCACAAGCATTGGGGCAAATGTTGAGGAAGCCCTCCAGGCGGAAAGCAGACCAGACTTTATCCACAAATTATCCATTGCCAACAAAGAAGCCCATGAAACAAGATACTGGCTCATGCTGTTGCGAGACAGCGAAATTTTGACAGATGATGACGCGACAAATTCAATTATCGAGCAATGCATTGAGCTAATCAAATTATTAGCGTCAATTATCAATACCTCCAAAAACAGGAACCAAACCTCAGTTCCTTAATTATCAATTTTCCATTACCAATTCTCAATTATGTTTTCATACATTTTCCGCCGCATACTGCTCATGATCCCGACCCTGTTCGGCATCATGCTCATCACCTTCACCGTTACCCAGTTCGTTCCGGGCGGCCCGGTGGAAAAGATGATCGCCGATCTGCAGCGCTCGTCCCAGCGAGGAGAGGTGAGCGGAGGGGCGGCAAACCTCTACCAGGCAAGCCAGGGACTGGACGCGGAAAGGCTGGAAGAAATCAAGTCTCTGTACGGTTTTGACAAGCCTCCGGTGGAGCGATTTCTCACCATGATGGGCAACTATCTGGTCTTTGATTTCGGCAACTCCTACTATCATCACCGGAGCGTGGTCGACCTCGTCGTCTCCAAACTGCCGGTTTCCATGTCGCTCGGCCTCTGGTCGTTTGTCATCGTCTACGGCATCTGCATCCCGCTCGGCATCAAAAAAGCGGTGCGCGACGGATCACGCTTTGATGTCTTTTCCAGTTCAATCATTCTGGTCGGCTACGCCATTCCGGGATTCGTGCTCGCCATTCTGCTCATCGTCCTTTTCGGCGGCGGCAGCTTCTGGAACATCTTCCCCCTGCGGGGACTGGTATCGGACAACTGGGCGGAAATGAGCCTGATGGGCAAAATTCTCGACTATCTCTGGCACATGGTCCTGCCCATCATCTCAAGCGCCGTGGGCAGCCTGGCCGTCATGACCCTGCTCACCAAAAACAGCTTTCTGGAAGAAATCCGCAAGCAATACGTGCTGACCGCCCGCGCCAAGGGCTTAAGCGAAAACAGGGTGCTGTATCACCATGTTTTCCGCAATGCCATCATCCCGATCATCACCGGCTTTCCCGGCTCGTTCATTGCCGCCTTTTTCACCGGCAGTCTGCTGATTGAAACAATTTTTTCCCTTGACGGCATGGGGCTCCTGGCCTACGAATCGATCCTGAACCGCGATTACCCGGTGGTGCTCGGCACCCTCTACTTCTTCACCATTATCGGATTGTTTTCCCGGCTTCTGTCGGATCTCAGCTATGTGGTGGTCGATCCCCGCATCACCTTTGACAGCGTTCAGTAATCAGGCGGCACGAGACCTTCATGACAATGAAAAAAATGAAAAGAAACAGCCTGCTGAAACGGCGCTGGCGCAAATTCACCGCCAACGGGAGAGGGTTCTACAGCCTCATCATCTTTGCCGTTCTTTTCATCTTCAGCCTGGGAGCGGAGCTTATCAGCAACGACAAACCATTGCTGGTCATTTATGAGGGGGACTTTTATTATCCCTTGCTGCAAACCTACCCGGAAACAACTTTCGGCGGCGATTTCGCCACCGAAACGGACTACCGGGATCCTTATATTCTCGAAAAGATAACCACCGGCGGCAACCGGGTTTTCTTCCCGCTCAATCCCCACAGCTATTCTTCCATCAATCCCAACCTCGATGTGCCGGTCCCCTCCCCGCCGACCAGGGAAAACCTGCTCGGCACCGATGACCGGGGTCGCGATGTTCTGGCCCGCCTGCTCTACGGCTTCAGACTTTCCATTCTGTTCGGCCTGGCACTTACCCTGGTGGGAACCCTGACCGGCATCCTGGCCGGAGCGATTCAGGGCTATTTCGGCGGCAGAACCGATCTTTTTTTCCAGCGGTTCATTGAAATCTGGAGCTCCATGCCGGAACTGTATCTGCTCATCATTTTTTCCTCTATTTTCAAACCAAGCCTGCTGCTGCTGCTTGTTCTGCTATCCATGTTCGGCTGGATGGGCCTGTCCGATTACGTGCGGGCGGAATTTCTCAAAAGCCGCAACCTCGATTACGTCACGGCGGCCAAGGCCATGGGGGTTGGCGACGCCACCATCATGTTCCGCCATCTGCTGCCGAACGGCATGACCCCGGTCATCACCTTTCTCCCCTTTCGCATGTCAGGCGCCATTCTCGCCTTGACCAGTCTTGATTTTCTCGGTCTCGGCGTGCCGCCGCCCACCCCGAGTCTCGGTGAACTGCTGGCCCAGGGCAAGGCCAACATCGATGCCTGGTGGCTGTCGCTCAGCACCTTCATCGTCCTGGTCGGCACCCTGATCCTGCTTATTTTTATCGGGGAAGCATTGCGTGAAACCTTTGACCCCCGCAAGGTGTGAAATGAACGGCACACTGCTCGACATACAACATCTCAATGGCGGATTTCATACCGCGGACGGACATGAAGATGTCCTGCGTGATGTGTCCCTGTCAATTGCGCCGGGAAAAACCGCGGCGCTCGTCGGCGAGTCCGGCTCCGGAAAATCGGTAACCGCGCTTTCCATCCTCCAGCTTCTTGAACGGGAGGCCTTCAGCTGCAGCGGCCGCATACTCTTCGAGGGGCGGAATCTGCTCGGACTGCCGGAGGAAAAACTGCGGACAATACGCGGCAATGACATTGCCATGATCTTCCAGGAGCCCATGACCTCGCTCAATCCGGTCTACACCATCGGCGATCAGCTTATGGAACCGCTCACCATCCATCAGAACCTCTCGGTTGAGGAGGCGCGGCAAAAAGCGGTGCAGCTGCTCGGTAAAACCGGCATTCCCGACCCGGAAAAAAGGATGGAGAGCTTCCCGCACCAGCTTTCCGGCGGTCAACGCCAGCGGGTGATGATCGCCATGGCCCTGGCCTGCCGTCCCAAACTGCTTATTGCCGACGAACCGACCACGGCCCTTGACGTGACCATTCAGGCCCAGATTCTCGCCCTGCTGCAAAATTTACAAAAGGAAATGGGCATGGCCATCCTGCTCATCACTCACGATCTGCACATGGTGAACAAGGTGGCGGATTATGTTTATATCATGCATGAAGGCCACATTGTTGAACATGGACCCACCAACGCAATCTTCTCCTCGCCGCGCGATCCCTATACCCAAAAGCTGCTGAGCAGCGTGCCGAAGGGCGATCCTCTTTTCCGGGAAAATGCCCCGCCGCTCCTGACAATCACCAATCTCTGCTGCAGCTTCTCCATCAAAAAAGGTTTTTTCAGACGCACGGTCGGCGAAATCAAGGCGGTTGACAATGTCAGTCTCATCATCCGCAAGGGATCGACGTTTGCCGTGGTCGGCGAGTCCGGTTCCGGCAAGACCACCCTTGGTCTCGCCATTCTCAGGCTGGTCCACGGCACGGGAACGATTCTCTTCCAGGGTGACGATATTCTCCGAAAAAAAAGCGGAGAAATGCAGACCTTGCGCAGCCGGCTGCAGATCGTTTTCCAGGACCCCTTTTCTTCCCTTTCCCCGCGTTTCACCGTTTTTCAGATCATTGAAGAGGGACTGAAGGTGCACAAGATCGGCGGCACGAAAGAAAAAAGGCGGGAAATCGTTGAATCCGTGCTGCACGAAGTCGGTCTGACCGCCGAAATAGCCGACCGCTACCCCCACGAATTTTCCGGCGGACAACGCCAGAGAATCGCCATTGCCCGCGCCATTGCCCTGAAGCCGACGTTCATTGTGCTTGACGAGCCAACCAGCGCGCTTGATATGACCATCCAGGCGCAGATCATCGATCTGCTCCGTGAATTACAGAAAAAATACGCCATCACCTATCTCTTTATCTCCCATGACCTGCGGGTGGTCAAGGCCCTGGCCGAGGAGGTGGCGGTGATGAAGGACGGCAAGATTGTCGAAAGCGGCCCCTCAGCCCGCATCTTCGCCGATCCGGCCCATCCGTATACGCAAAAACTGTTCGGCGCGGCTTTTGACCTCAAGGCCTAAATAACGCTTGTTATTCATTTTCTTTTTCCAGTATCATGACTGGTAAAATTACTCATTTTTTTCAACCCCGATAATGAAGGATCAACGATGAACAAAACATTTACCCTTGTTGCCTCCCTGCTGTTTGTCAGCTTCTTTTTCACCTGTCCCGCCATGGCGGCCCAGAACCCCTGGGAAATGAAGCTGCCCTTCCAAGAGGCAACCATCGACTACACCCTCACCGGTTCGGAAAACGGCACGGAAACGCTTTATATCCGGGATTACGGCAAGGAGCGCGCCAGATACCGCAAGACAACCACCAAGGTCATGTTTGTCACCACAGACACCAATGAGGCCGAGATTACCACCCCGGACTGGATTTACACCATTGACCTGAATGCAAAAAGCGGAACAAAAACGACCAATCCCGTTAAATTCATGGTCGAGGAATACAACCGGCTGTCAAGCAATGAACAGCAGATGGTCGATAAGAACGCCGAGGAAATAGGCATGTCCGCCCTCCAGGGCATGCAGGGGTCCGTGCAGCAGAATGCCGGAGAAATCCTGGGATATAACTGCGACCTGGTCACGGTTGCCGGCACCACCAGCTATTCCATCCACGGCACGGATATCCCACTGAAATCGGATGTCAACCTGATGGGCATGCAATTTTCCTCCGCCGCCACCGCCATCAACAAAGGGCCGGTGAACGGGGATGTCTTTACCCCGCCCGCCGGTGTCGCCGTCGAACATGATGTGCAGGCTGACGAAGCTGCCCGCGCCATGGCAAAATCAACCATCGACACCCTGAAATCCCCGGATGCCAAAGAGAAAATGCAGCAGCAGGCCGCCTCGATGGGAGCGGCGCGACAGGATGCGGGTACGCCGCCGGCAGGCCAGGGCGGCACAAACGATCAGGATGTGCGGAAGGCGATGGATGCAATCAAGGGCCTCTTCGGCAATTAACAAAAAACAGGGTTGAAATTATGACGGAAGACATGTACGCATTCAAGTATGGCGAATACGGCAATACCGAATCAATTATCGTCAAAAAAACCGGGCTTGCGCTCCAGTATTTCAACCACATCAACAAAGGAACGGCCTTTACCGAAGATGAACGCAAACGTCTCGGCCTTGACGGCGCTTTTCCGCCCTCTCCCCGTCCCCTTGCACTGCAGGTGGTCAACAGCGCGGAAAAGGTGCGAAACAAGGAAAACGACATTGAGCGCTACATTTACATTCGCGCCCTGTACGACCGCAACACCACCCTGGCCCACGCCCTGATTCAAAGCGACATCGAAAAACTGATGGGCATCATCTACACCCCCACCGTGGGACTCGCCTGTCAGCGTTATTCCTCCATTTTCCGCACCGCCAACGGCATCCATTTTTACCCCGGCAACATCGACCGGGCCGAGGAAATCCTGCGCAGCTACGTGCACCTGGGAATCAGGGTGGCGGTGGTCACCGACAACCAGGGAATCCTGGGCATCGGCGACCAGGGAGCGGGCGGCATTGCCATCTGCCTGGGCAAACTGATGCTTTATACCCAGGGGGCGGGAATTGCCCCTTGGCACTGTCTGCCGGTTTCCCTTGATGTGGGCACCAACAACAAGGCCCTGCTGGAAGATGAATACTATCTCGGCTGGCGTCATTCCAGGCTCTCCGGCGACGAGTATGTCAGATTCGTCCAGCGCTTTGCCAAGGCGTTCCGGGCCGTCTTTCCCAACGCCCTCTGCCAGTGGGAGGATTTTTCCAAGCAGAACGCCTTTGCCATTCGCGACGCCTACCTGCATGACCTGATTTCCTTTAATGACGATATCCAGGGCACGGGTGCGGTAACATTGGCCGGCATCCTGACCGCCATGCGAATTAAAAAAGAAAAGCTGGAGGATCAGGTCTATCTCATCCATGGTGCCGGTGCAGGCGGGGTGGGCATTGCCGAACAGATTGAAACCGCGTTGCGGGAAAAAGGCTTAAGCCCCCAGGAAGCCCGGCGCCGGATCTTTACCCTGGACAGCCGCGGACTGGTGACGACAACACGCAACCTTGAACCCTATAAGGAAAAATTCGCCAAGGATCCGGCCGGACTCCCCTGGTATCAACAGGACGGGGACGGCTCCCTGGTCAATGTGGTGAAAAACGAAAAGGTGACGGTTTTAATCGGCACCTCCGGTCAGGGTGGTTGTTTTACCGAAGATGTGATAAAGGCGTCTCTCGGCAATACGTCACGACCGGTCATCCTGCCGCTCAGCAATCCCACCTCCATGACCGAGGCCCTGCCCGAGGACATTTACCGATGGACGGATGGCCGGGCGCTGGTCGCCACCGGCAGCCCCTTCCCGCCGGTAACCCATAACGGCCGGACATACAGGGTCGCGCAGTGCAACAACGTTTTTGTCTTTCCCGGCGTCGGACTCGGCATCATTGCTTCCGGGGCCAAGGAGGTGTTGCCCTCCTTTTTCACCGCCGCGGCTCATGCGGTTTCCCGCTGCGTCACCGATGAGGCCATGGAACGGGGTGAACTGCTGCCGCCGGTGGCAACCCTGCGAGAGGTCAGCCAAAAGGTGGCCCAGGCCGTGGGCCTGACGGCAATCACCGCCAATGTGGGTCGTCTTTGCGCCTTCAGCGACTTCCAGCATGACAATGACCCAAAGCGGCTGGCCGCCCTGATTGCCGGCATGCGCTGGGATCCCGAGTACCTGCCCATCGAGGTGAGGCACTTTTCACTTTAGCGCACTTCAGGCACTTCCCTGTCACTCCTTGCCGTGACGGCGGAGAAAGGGCACCCTGTCAATTTCCGGCAGGTGGGAGCTGCCGACCGCCGTGATCAACCAGAACCGCTCCGGTGTTTTCTTGATCTGCGCCATCAATGATTCCGACACCCAGTGGGAATCATCAATCAAATTATAAAAGGCGGAGTCAACCCCGAAAAAACCGTCCAGCATGTGGGCCACGGAGTGGACGATCTTGCTGAGATACCCTTGCGGCATGGCGTTCCAGCGGCCCATATCACCAAAACCTTCCTCCTCGAGTTCACCGAGCAGTTTGGCAAGCAAACTTTTATTGCCGGCAATTGCCTTGGCAAGCATTCCGGCAAACCCCGCATCCACCCCGGCACGGGCTTGCCCTTCGTCCACCGTCACCTGTTCATAGCGGATCAGTACCGTGGCGGCAAAAAAATGGTTCACCTTGTTTATGGCCGCTCGCAGATCAGGCCCATCGACCAGAAAATAATGGGTATTGATGAAATCGGAATCCATTGTCTCCTCATTTTTTTACGAGACCGGTTACAGCGCCTCATTTTTCGGCCGATACACAATCAAGAGAGGCCGGTGAATCGATCGGGCCACGGTTTCAGCCAGAGAACCAAAAAAGAGCCTCTGCAAAACGTTTTTGCGCAATGTGCCCATGATCACCAGGTCATGTTTTTCCGCTTCCTTGAAAATGGTTTCCTGGCGGGCCTCTGTTTTTTCCACCTGGAAACGCATTTGCGCGCTGATGTCAAGACGCCTCATCCATCTTTTTATCTCTTCTTTTTTTACGACGGCCTTATCATCGGATTCATCCGCCGAAAGCAGATACAGGATGGTGATCTGATGACTGCCGACACGGGAAAAGGCATGGACAATCGCTTCAACATCGGCGAGTTCATCCATGCTTCTGACCGGGACGAGAATCTTCTCCGTATGCAGTTCGCCGTAAAACCTTACCACCACAACCGGGCAGGCAACATTGCCCGCCACTTTTTCAAGAATTTCATGAAATCCCTGGGCGGTTCCCTCCAAGGGATAACCGAGCACCACCGCCTTTGCCCGGTTGTACTCGACCGCGGCCACCAAACCGGAAGCGACACTTTTGTCAGGGATCAGTTCGGTGACGAGTTCATAGCCGAGGCTTTTGGCCTCCTCTTTTTCGTCGCGAAACAGATTTTCAACAGCAGCCGCGTGCGCCACTTTATTTCGATCAGGCCCCACAACCCGCACCGCCAAGGGTATTGCATGATAATGATGGGCGAGTATTGTCGCGATCCGCGCCAAACCACATACGGTCAAGGGGTGAGAGGCGCCGAAGGCGACAACGCCGTCAGGCGCGGGATGGGGTTGCAGCTTTTCCCAGCTCCAGGGCACCAGGGAAACATCGGCATAGGGTCGCGGATCTTTCCCGTTCCGCTTGGTTTTCCCCCCTGTCGTTTGTTTCCGGTCCAGCCTGGAGGCTGGGACTTCACCGGCCTGCTGCGCGGCAAACCTGGCACAGAGAGGACCGGTGAGCTCGGAGAGCATGACGCCGACCAGCACCACCGGGGCGACAATCTGGGAAAAAACCGCAAGCTTCGGCTCGCTGCCGATCAGTATCACCAGACCGATGGCGACCTCGGCCTGGGGCACCAGCGCCAGGCCGAGATATTTTCGCACCGCGACCGGCGCTTTGGCAAGCAATGCCCCGCTGTATGCCCCGCTGTATTTGCCCATGACCCTGAAGGTGTAATAAACAAGTCCCAGCCAGCCGGCCTTACCGATCGCGGTGAAATCGAGATGGGTGCCGGCCAGGGTAAAAAAAAGCACATAGATGGGTGGTTCAAAGGCATTAAGCGCCCGGAACAGCCGGACATCGCGGGTCACACGGTTGATGACCGCAAAACCGGCCGCCATGCCCGCCAGCAAGGGGGAAAAATGAAAATAACGGCACAGCTCGCCGCCGAGCAGCAGCAGGGCCAGCCCGGCGGTCAGCATCTCGCCCTGCCGCCGCAGGTAACGAGACACAAACGATATCAAAAGCCCGGTGACGACCCCGGTCAGCAACGACATCCCGACTTCGTACAGGCCACCCAGCAAGGGGCCGGCCAGCCAGCCGCCGCCGTCGCCGATCAACTGCCCGGCAAGGGACGTGGCCATGCCGAAAAAGACAATTGCCAATCCGTTATCAATGGCGATGACCGCCATCAGGGTGGAGGTCAATGGCCCTTTCGCCTTGATGTCCCGCATGACATGCAGGGTGGTGGCAGGGGCCGTTGCCACGGAAACGGAACCGAGGAGAAGGGCCATGACGAGATAATCAAGGGGCTGCTGAAAGTGGGAATTGATACCGAAAAACCGGGCAGCGGCATAGGAACCGCAGCTGACCAGGAGAAAAGCCCCCATGGCCTCAAAGCAACCGATCAGGGTAATACTTCTGGCCGCGGCCAGAACACGTTTCAGCTCGATCTGTTCGCCGATGCCGAAGGCGATCAGCATCAACGCGATCCGGGTGAAATGATCGAGCTGCCGGCCGAGGCTTTCCGCCGTCACCAGGCCGAATCCGCCCGGACCGAGAAGAAAGCCGGCCAGGATGTAGCCGGTGACGGAAGGCAGTTTGAGCAGCTGTCCCGCCTTGGCAACGAACATTCCCGTTGCCAGTAAAACAGCCAATCCAAGGGTAACTTCCTGCATGAAACAGCGCTCCGCGTATTTGCAAAATTTGTAACTACTCAGGTGTTGAGGCTATAGACTGAAGACTGTCGGGCTGTCTGTACTGCATACGTTCATATTTTGTGACGTCTTTCCTTCAGCCTACAGCCTTTCGCCTATCTACCTGAATAGTTACCCAAATTATATAAAAATCAGCCTGCTTTTATTGTAATGGCAAAAAGACGATTTCACCACCCAAGAATGTTTTCCGACAAACTTCTTCTTGAATGAATCAAAAACCATGTGATAAAATTTTCGTGACACGTTCATCCAATTCCCCTCTTTCCGATTCGTAAGGATTGCCGCCGATGATCGACTTCATGCAACGGATTAAGGGAGGAAACAGTTATGCGGAAAATATTCAGCAACATTATCCCGGCCCTTGTCGGGATCGTTTTTTGCGGGGCCCCCGTTTTCGGGGCAACGGATTACAGCGCGATGTCCACCGAGGAACTGGCGCAGATGAGAGGAACCATGCGAGAGGCTCCGGCCGAGGAACGCGAGGCATTCCACCGCGAGTGGCAACAAAGATTCATGAATATGACGGCTGAAGAGCAGCGGAAATACGGTGGTCCGCCGGAAAATGCCCCACGGGACGGCTCCGGGGACGGATATGGTCGAGGCGGACAGGGAATGGGACCCGGCTCCGGCATGGGGGGAGGCAGAAGGTAAAAAAAGGATGGCTGTTTTTTTTGACAACACTACCACAATGTACTAAAAATTTAATAATACATACTGTTCCCAATTTCTTTCCAAGGAGGCCCCATGCGATTCGGACTGCGTTTCAAGGTAATGGTTATCCCCCTGCTCCTCATGACTCTTTCCACAGTTTTCCTGATCAGCGTCTCCCTGTGGGTAGAGAATCACCTCTGGTCGAAAAAAATCGAAGAACTGTCGCAGAGCCAGGCCCGGCTTGCCAAGAAAAGTCTTGCCGCCATCGAGCAGCAGGCCATCACCATCGCGGCCCTGGTATCGGAACTTCCCGGGGTGGATGAAGCGTATCAACTGGCCAAAAGCGGCCAGGAAGGCGAAGGCCGCACCCTGCTCCGCAAAAGCACGGATCCGATGCATCACAAGGTCACCGAGGTGCTCGGCGTCAAGAAATTCAAAATCCATTTCCACCTGCCGCCGGCCAGAAGCCTCCTCCGCATCTGGGAGGAACCGGGCAAAAAAGACGGTGGAGATGATATTTCCAGTTTCCGCCCCAGCATCCTGAAGGTCAATGAGGAAAAAAAGCCGCTGTCCGCCATCGAGGTAGGACGCGGCGGTTTTGAGGTGCGGGGCATCGTCCCGGTTACCGGGCCCTCGGGCGAGCATCTGGGCTCCGTCGAGACCCTGCTTGAACTCAATAAGGTTTTCGAGACGGCCCATGTTCTTGAATCGGACAACATGGCGGTCTACATGGACATCAAGGAACTTGAAATCGCCAGGGATTTCAAGGACAAACAGCTGCCGGAAACCGCCGGGTTCGTCCGCATTTATTCTTCAAAAAGTGAGGAAACCGATCCCTATGTCACGGCCGATTTCCTGCGGGAAACCGCATCCGGCCAAGCTGCGGCGGAAAAAGACGGACGTCTGCTCACGGCAATCCCTTTGCTTGATTTTTCCGGAGACATCAAAGGCGCGCTGGTCTTTGTCAGGGATGCCAGCGAAGAATTATCCTTCATCAAAAAACTGGAATGGTTTCTCATTATCGGCGGCGCCTCCCTGCTCGTCCTTGTCTGCCTCTTTCTTTACCTGTCAAGTTCGACAATCGTCAAAGGACTTTCCTCGGCCATGAGCCGTCTTGAAGAGAGCAGCAGAAACGTCACTTACTCCTCCAATGAAATCAACGAGTCAAGCCAGGCGGTTGCCTCCGGCGCCTCCGAACAGGCCGCGGCCCTGGAAGAGACATCCGCCTCCATGGAAGAAACAACCTCCATGATCAAGGCCACGGCCGCCAACTCCAACGAGGCGGACAATTTGATGAAACAGACGGCGGAAATCACCGAGCGGGCGAAAAAATCAATGGAAGAACTCATCGTCTCCATGGGAGAAATTTCCCGGGCAAGCGAGGAGACCTCGAAAATCATCAAGACCATCGATGAAATCGCCTTTCAAACCAACCTTCTCGCCCTCAATGCCGCTGTCGAGGCTGCCCGCGCCGGTGCCGCGGGCAGCGGTTTTGCCGTGGTGGCCGACGAAGTGAGAAGTCTTGCCATGCGGGCAACCGAAGCGGCCCGCAACACCGCAACCCTCATCGAATCCACCGTGGAAAAAGTAAAACGAGGCGAGATCATCGCCGGCAGTTCCAATGAGACGTTCAACGAAGTTGCCACCGCCAGCCGGAAAATCGGTGAACTGATCAACGAGATATCCATCGCCTCCCGCGAGCAGGCCCAGGGTGTCGACCAGATCAACAAAACAATCTCGGAAATGGAATCCGTCACCCAGAATAACGCGGCTTCCGCGGAGCAGTCCGCCGCCGCCTCCGAAGAACTGAAAGCGCAGGCTTTCCACATGCAGGAAATAGTCCTTGCCCTGCAAGGGATTCTGGAAGGCAAAAGCGACGGCAAAGCCGAGGCTGCCGGAAAAAACAAGGGGGGAGCCCCCCCGAAAACAATGAAAAAGAAGGCGGCTGCCGCTGCCGCACCCGGCCAGGCCAGACTGCCTCACCCCGAATCATCATTGCGGGGCACGGGGAAAGCGGCAAAGCAAAAACGGTCCCCGGAAGAGGTCATTCCTTTGGACGATGATAATTTCCAGGAATTTTAGGGGCCGTGGCCGCGCAAACCGTTTCTTTTTTCCGGCGCTGCCCGGATCAAACGGCAACGCCCTGCTTACCCGGCGTTCTCATAGAAGCAGGTTTTGCCGCAGTAATTGACGAACTCGAGCCGACTGCCGACTTTTGTCACATAGTCGGGTGAAAGAGGGATCTTGCCGCCGCCCCCCGGCGCATCAAGGGCAAAGGTGGGCACGGCAAGTCCCGAGGTGTGGCCGATCAGCGCACGCATGATTTTCATGCCATCGCTGATCGGCGTGCGAAAATGATTGGTGCCGCGGGTCATGTCGCCCTGAAACAGATAGTAGGGGCGAACCCTGATCATCAAAAGCCCCTGCATCAAATCCCGCATGGTTTGCGGATCATCGTTGACCCCGCGCAACAGCACGGTCTGGCAGCTCAGCGGAATGCCCGCGTCCGCCAAGCGCCCGCAAGCCCCGGCAGCTTCCGGGGTGATTTCCCGCGGATGATTGAAATGAGTGTTGATATACAGCGGATGGAATTTGCGCAAAAGCTTTACCAGCTTTCCCGTCACCCGCATGGGCAGGGTGCAGGGTACCCGGCTGCCGATGCGGATAATCTGTACCGAGGGAATACTCCTTACAGCGGTGAGAATCTCGTCCAGCAGTTCATCTGCCAGCAGCAGCGGATCGCCGCCGGAAACCAGCACATCCCTGATTTCCGGATGCTTCCGTATATAATCGATACCCGCCCTCACCGTCTCCCGGGAAATAACCATTCTCTCCGTCCCCACCTTGCGTTTGCGGGTGCAGAAACGGCAGTACATGGCACACTGGGAGCTGACGAGAAAAAGAACCCGGTCAGGATACTTGTGGATCAGGTTGGGCACCGGACTGAGATTTTCCTCGTCAAGCGGATCGTCAAAACAGACATGGTCTTCCAGTTCAAGACCCGAGGGCACCGCCTGTTTCCAGATCGGGTCGTCTTTGGCCTCAATCAGCCCGAAATAATACGGGTTGATCCGCATGGGATAAATCTCGGCGGTGCGGGCTATTTCCTCTGCGTCCGGCGATAAGTGAGCCGGGATGTCTTTTGCCCTGATAATGCTTTTTTTTAGAATGTTTTGCCAGCCTTGCATGGACAGACCTGAAGGATTCCTGTTAAAATATGTGAATGAAACAGACTGCTACACTATCATTTTTGACGGCAGGGCGAAATGGCAAAAAACAAAAAAAAGGCCGCGTATCTTACGCTTTATGAGTCAGGGGAGCTTGAGCGGAGAATATCCCGGCTAACGGCAGTTCTCGATGAATGCAGGCTTTGCCCCCGTCAGTGCCGGGTAAACCGGACAGCGGGAGAAACCGGTTTCTGCCGCACCGGCAAAAAGGCCATGGTCGCCAGCTACCACCCCCATTTCGGCGAGGAATCCTGCCTGGTGGGCGTCAGCGGTTCCGGCACCATTTTTTTCAGCAATTGCAATCTGGGCTGTGTTTTTTGTCAAAATGACACCATCAGCCACCAGGGGGAAGGCGTTGAAGTTGACAGCGGCCAGCTCGCGGCCATCATGATAAGCCTGCAGAAACAGGGATGTCATAATATCAATCTGGTCACCCCGAGCCATGTGGTTCCCCAGATCACGGCAGCGCTGCCCATTGCCGTACAAAAGGGACTGACCCTGCCGCTGGTTTACAACAGCAGCGGCTATGACGGGCTTGCAACACTCGGCCTGCTTGACGGCATCATCGATATCTACATGCCGGATTTCAAATTCTGGGATGCCAGTTCCGCCAAACGTTATGCCAATGCACCGGATTACCCGGAAGCGGCACGATCAGCGCTGACCGAAATGCACCGCCAGGTCGGTGATCTGGTCATGGATGACAACGGCATTGCCGAAAGAGGGCTTCTGGTTCGCCATCTGGTGATGCCCGGCGGCCTGCAGGAAACAAAAGAGATCATGGCATTTCTCGCCTCCCTCTCCCCCGCCACCTATGTCAATGTCATGGAACAATATCGCCCGCAATACAAGGCCCATGAATTTCCCCCCATCGACCGACCGCTGGATCACGGGGATTACCAAAAGGCCCTGCAGCTTGCCAAGCAGGCCGGCCTGCAAAGGCTGGAACAAAGCGGCCTGCTGTTGCTGTTGAAAAAAATGGCCCTGACCTGATCGGATTTTTCCATTTCGTTGTATGGAATGAAACATGAGATGTCGCAAGCGACACCTGGGCAGGAATAGTCTTTCGTTCTGGGAAGCCTTCCAGATCTTGACCTTCCCATTTCACATCTCTATTATATTGTTTAGTAATTCAAAAAATATGCGTCATATTTTCTTTGCAAAGTATTGCACCTAATAGAATAATGGCATTGTTGGGTTTGGAAGTATTGACTTTTATGTGCGGATAAAAGCCAAAAGCGGGCTTGACCACTTTTTTCAGTTTTCTTTTGCCGACCTCAATGCTGGTATGCATTTTTCATTTATCGCCAACACCACAAATATGGCTATTGATAGAACGAATTCCGTCCAGCTAATAACTTGTTCGGCCAAACAGAGAAAGGAGAATATGCATATGTCCACGAGACTAACTGAAGCAATGGCGGTGGCCATGGAACTGACCCTTGAAGAACGAGCCCAGCTTGCGGGAAAACTCTTGATGAGTCTGGATGAACCTTCTGAATCGGAAATCGAACGGCTTTGGCTCGAGGAGGCTGAACGCCGGATCGAGGAATTCCGGTCCGGAAAAGTTAAGGGCATTCCCGCGGACGAGGTGTTTCGCCGCGCTATTGCGGACATCTCATGAACACGGAGTTCCTTCCTGAGGCCGACGCGGAGTTTCGTGAGGCAGTTCGGTACTATGAGGAAGAGGCTCCTGGCGTCGGCATGGCCTTTATCGCAGAGGTTCACAGGGCGATCTCGTTAATCGTTCAGAACCCCGACGCGGCCGTTGCAGTCGTCAGTGGCATCAGGAGGAAGGTTCTCCATCATTTCCCTTACAACGTCATGTACTCCGTGGAAGCCGCATTGGTCGTGATCGTGGCGGTGGCTCACCAGAAGAGACGCCCGAGATACTGGCGAGGCAGAGTCAAGAAGCTGAAGGAACGAAGAGGCCAAATAGGGTAGCCGGGGGATTCTCTTCCCCAGCCCCCACACCACCTAGCAAGCGCATGCGCAAAGGCGTGAACCTTTTCGTGTATGTCCCCTTTTCGTGGTGATATCTACTTGGTGGTCCGAAACAATGTATACCGTATTTCCAGATGGCGAAATTGATGACCAAGATATGGAGCAACTGAAAGAGCTTCTTGATGTCCTGGACCATCAATTGGATAAAAAATGGATAAAAAAGGGACAGATTTATTTTTGACAT
>AMWB02050408.1_pt1 | contig 28694 bp, 21 predicted proteins | sample 200311 | NCBI WGS metagenome assembly AMWB02 (sample SAMN02737377, study PRJNA173069) | bioreactor metagenome | biome: anode biofilm in microbial fuel cells | place: USA: California | collected 2010-12-16
AATCCGGGCGCTATTGACTGCTGCTTCGGCCGCAGCCACTTCGGCAACGGCCTGCTTCCAATTCGCCTCCATGTCGACCTGATCCATTTCGCTCACGGCTTTGGTGTGGATAAGCGTCTTATACCTCGCCGCTTTCAATTGAGTGGAATGCTCATTGGCTTTTGCCTTGGCCAGGGCTGCCTTGGCGCTGTCCAGTTTTGTCTGGTAGATCGCCGGATCAATCTGATAAAGAACGTCCCCGGCATTTATTTTACTCCCTTCGGTAAACAGCCGTTTTTTGACGATACCGTTCACCTGTGGACGTACCTCTGCCACCCGATATGCGGCAGTGCGCCCCGGCAGTTCGGCTTCAAGATTCACTGGTTGGGGCTTGAGAGTGACTATGTTGACCTCAACTGGAGCCTGTTTCGTCATTGGCGTTGCAGCGTTGTCTTTGCAGCCGTTCAGCAGGGTGACGGCCAGTATGATGGTCGGGAAAATGAAGGTTTTATTTTTAAATTTCAACATGTTCGTCCTATTGGTTTTGGGTCATGGAAATGCACTAACAGAATACAGTTTCATCTCATGCTATCGAAGTCGACAAAGATATATACATGCATGGTTGTATGCAAGAGGATTTTTTGATATTCAAAAGAGATGAAAGTAACCAATTGTTATTGTGCTGTTTTTATTTTTAGTAGTCAGGTAAGTGTTTTCTGCAGAATTATGCAGTCTCAATCCTCGGTATATTTTCGGCATGGAAACTCCAGAGGGATATGAGGTGATCCGTGCACGGGCTTGACCGTAGCCTGGATGGCTGGGGTCAAGCCCCCAGGGGTGGGTTTATGGCGTCCGGTGCAAAGGGCAACACCTCTCCCCATGCAGCTCAGTTTTAGTGGTCGTCACATAGAAATATCGTTGCAATGGCAGAGATTATGCTTATAAATTTTGTATCTCTTACAAAGTCAGGGAGAGCTTATAGTTGTTACGCAAAGAGTGTATGTGAGGTGCGATTATGGCCGATTCTCATTGGAAAAGAGGAAGTCATTGCCAAGACCTCGCAGACGTGCGGCGAAAGAGTTATCCTGCCATTTTCAACGAGACTTTGTTCGATTCCCTTTTGTTACCTTGCCTTTCTCCTGATCTGGAATGTCTGTCTTGTCTTAAGCGTTCACATTTTTGCATGGCAATTCCCCCGCGCATCAGGTCGTCCATATATAATATGAAAACAAAGCAGAGGAAGCGTAATGCTGCAGCCTGGCATGACTCTCTTTGTTTTACCAATGCTCGAAATCTGGTTTTAATAACAATATAGGATAATTATTTCATAGCAGTTCGCCCCGATAGACATCGATCATTGGCTGGTACCTTACAGATTTGTTTCTTGTTTTTCTGCAGGAAAACAATCTGCCTCAGGGTACTTAAGCCGGCTTTCTTCCCGTTCATCGGGGTTACTTTTCCATTGACACTTTCCAAAAGGAGAGCCGCATGGCTCCTGAGGGAAAAACGCAGGTCTGCTGTGTTACTGATAGAACAATTTCGATTTGCATCGGCTTTACTAATGAGGTCAAACGATTGTAGCCGAAATACCTCCAATATCATAAAAAGGGCACAAAAATGAGCAATTACATCCCTTCAATTATACTCAGAATTACTGTTTGTCTCTGTGCGCTGTCACCGTTGCTCTTTGGCTATACCATGAATGTCCAGGCGGAAAGTGAAACACAGGCCTGCATCGAAGCTGCCAAGCGTGGCTTGCTGGAGGTGCCGGATGACCGGTCACAGCGTTTTTTAGGCAAGGTGCAGCAGGACACGGCTCTTTGCCGCGGTGGGGAAAAGGCCGTGAAATATCGCCAGACCCCCTGGGTAGACTGGCAGAATTATTATGGGGCCGGTGATGCTTCCTCCAGAAAAGAAGGAGCTGAGGCCATTACCCAGATAGGCAAACATCTGAAGCCGAACGGCCGCGGCATTGATGGTGCACTTCTCGATCTGGAGTTCCAGCGCATTGAGCTGATCAAATTCAATCTCTTTGATCAGAATACCTATGAAGAATATGTACTGGGCCGTAACGGCCAGCCAGGCCCGACGCTGAAATATTGGGATGCAATGCGTCTGCCTCCTGACAATAAATATTACCAGGACGTCGGCGGCGATGGCAGGCAGCTGTGCAGAGGGCCGTTGATCACAGCCCGAACCCTGGACGGCATCTGCAACGATTTAATCAACCCCTTAATGGGCTCGACCGGTATGCCGTTTGGTCGAAACATGCAGTTTGATACGACGTTTCCGCGACTTGGCTTAAATGAGCTGACCAAAAACCGGCATGGCGACCGAATCGGGTTGCTCAAACCCGATCCACAGCTGATAAGCAGGGAATTATTTACGCGCCAGCAGACTGCAGGCAATGGCTGCAACCAGGGGCTGGGGGCTGCGGATTTTTCGCCAAACGTCAACTGTGATTATATCAAGGCACCTTTCTTTAATGTCCTGGCGGCATTCTGGATTCAATTCATGACCCATGACTGGTTCTCGCACACCAATGAAGGCCGCAACGCACCTGAGTTGCAGCCCGTCGGTTGCACATCGGCACAGGCGCAGTCGCTTGGGTGCCGGGAAGGTGACCGCCGTGAACCGTCGCTCTATGCGGAAACCGCCACCCCGGGCACCTTTGCAGATGGTGGCGAAACCTATTTGAAACGTTCGCCGAAAACGACGAAAAACCTCGTCACGGCGTGGTGGGATGCCTCGCAGCTCTATGGCTTTGATACTCGCTCGCAAAAACGGGTGCAGCGCGACCCGAATGATTCGGCAAAATTACTGCTGATCGACAATTATCTCCCCTTATTGCCGGCCTGCGGGAACTATTCGGAAGACTGCCCGGTGCAACCCCAGTGGCAGGGCCAGGAAGTCGCTGCTTTCCCGGATAACTGGAACATCGGCATGAGTTTTTATCATAACCTCTTTACCCGTGAACACAATTACTTTGTCGAAAAATTCCGCGAGCAGCAGAAGCTGACTCCTGAAGGGGATTCGGGACTTCGCGACCCGGATACTCCACAAAAATTTATTGCCTACAAAGATGTTGATAACGAACGTCTGTATCAGGTCGGCCGACTGGTGGTTGCTGCGGAAATCGCCAAAATACACACCATTGAATGGACCACCCAGCTGCTCTATGATGAACCTCTCTATGCCGCCATGAACTCCAACTGGTTCGGTTTATTCAATCTGGAAGAAGACCGGGTCTCCACGCTCCTGCGACATCTTCTCCATCAGGACCAGAATTTTTTCAGTCGGATATCTGGGAAAATGGCTGGCTGGTTTTCCAGTTCCCAGGATGCCAGAAAAGCCAATTCCCTTTATTCGGTCTTTGCCTCCGGGGCGGGGATTTTAGGTCTCGGCAGTAAAAAACCCGAGGGTCTTCTCTGGTGGGAGCATGATGGCTGGGATTTGGCCAACCTCGAGGAGGATGTCAACGGCGGCGTGAATCATTTTGGATCGCCCTTCAATTTTCCGGAGGAGTTCACCTCCGTATATCGTCTCCATGCCCTGGTACCTGACCTGATTGAATATCGGCAAAAAGAAAATCCCAATGCCATCAGCCTGAAGATTCCGGTGTTTGCCACCATACGAGGCGATGCGACAAAACAGATGCATAGCCGGGGGATCGACAACTGGGCACTCAGTATGGGACGGCAGCGTCTGGGGGTGCTGCATCTGCAGAATCTGCCGCTGTTTCTGCAAAACCTGCCGATGCCGCATCTGGATTCACCCACCAAAAAACTTGATATCGTGGCTCTCGATCTGATCCGGGACCGTGAACGCGGCATTCCCCGGTTTAATGAATTTCGTCGCCAGATCGGCTTGAAGAACCTGACCGGTTTTGATGATTTTGTTGATCTGCATCTCACCAAGGACAACCCGTGGCGCCAACAACAGGAAGCAAATGTCAAGAAACTGCGGGAGATCTACGGAACCCACACCTGTGATGCCGGTAAGATTATCTCCAAGGCGCAGCGTGGTGAAGACGGCAAGTATATCAACGATTGCCTGGGCCATCCGGATGGTTCGGTGGTGGACAACATTGAAGATGTCGACAATATTGTCGGTTGGTTGTCTGAATACACCAGGCCGCACGGTTTCGCCATTTCCGAAACGCAGTTCCAGATTTTCATTATTAATGCATCGCGCCGATTATTCAGTGACCGTTTCTTTACCTCCAGCTTCCGTCCGGAGTTTTATTCACGACTCGGCTATGACTGGGTAATTAATAATGGTCTGCTTTCTGAATGCCCTTATCCGCTCACGACCCAGAAGGATGGCAGCCAGACCTGCCTGGAGCCGAAAGAGATTAACGGCCATATTATGGCGGTTACGCCGCTCAAGCGGTTGTTAATGCGAAATATCCCCGAGCTGAAGGATGAACTCATGGAGGTGAAAAATGCGTTTGATCCCTGGGCAAGGGATCGGGGGGAATACTACAGTCTTGACTGGAAGCCCCGGCCGGGAGCGGAGTCGGACCCGGCATTTTCAACAAAATAATCGAGGTTGAAACCATGAATACAAAGCATATAGCAGCGGAGTATCTTTCGCCTCAAACCGTATTCGACCACAGCGGAGTGATCCTCTCCGAAAATGATGGCGAGAAAACGGCGATCGACCTGCTGGGAGCTGAGATGGCCCAGCGCATCGAGGCCATCATCCTGGCTGAGAAGAAAAATAATATTATTCCCAGATTTAACCAGCCGAAAACGGTCGCCTGCGTCCAGGCAGAATTCCATGTGCACGAGAATATTCCGAGTGTCTTGAAACAGGGCCTTTTTGCCTGTCCGGGCAGCTATCCGGCGATGCTGCGGTTTGCCAACGCCACCAATAGCGATGACTCAAAAAAAGACATTCGCGGCCTGTCGATCAGGGTATCTAATGTGCAAGGGCCGGTGCTCTGGGGGCAGCCCGGCTGCCAGGATTTCCTGCTCAACAGTTATCCGGCACTGTTTGTCGCAACCCCGGAGGAGTTCCTCGATTTTATCCGCGCACGCCAGGAGAACAAAAAAGTCCAGTTTTTCCTCAATCCCGCCCGTCTCCACCTGAAATCCCTGTGGATCGTCATGAAGGCGAGTAAACATCACGCAAGTCCGCTGGATATCCGTTACTGGAGCACGGTTCCCTTTTGTCTGGGGGAAACGGGTGGACAGATTGTCAAATACTCCGTCACCCCCTGTTCAGAGTATGCCACCACCCAGGTGGTCGAAGCGGGGGAAAACCAGCTGCGTGCGGCGCTCAAGGCCCATCTGCAGCGAGCACCGGCACGTTTTGATTTCGGAGTACAGATCCAGACAAACCCGGATACCATGCCCATCGAAGATGCATCGGTTATCTGGGACGAAAAACAATCGCCTTTCCAGACGGTCGCGACCCTTACCATTAAAAACCAGCAGTTTGACAGTCCCGAATTGCTGGCAGCCTGCGAGCGCAGCAGCTTTAATCCCTGGCAATGTCTGGCCGCACACGCACCCGTCGGCCGAATGAATGCCGTTCGTCGACTGGTCTATGAAAGGGCGGCCAGACTGCGTAATAAGGAGGAACCGTGATGAACAGTACCGTGAAGATGTGGCTCGGCAAGTCCCGGGAGGAACTTGATGCAATATACTGCAATGCCGAACCCGGCAACATTCCTGAAGGCGACACACGCGGAACGGCCATCCTGGCAGGTTCGGTATTTGCCAAAATTGTCGCTTTTTTAGCCGGAGTTTTTGCCTGGCAGGGCAAAATATTTGATCTTTTTTCGTCGGATCGTCAGGCAGGCGTCCTCGTCAACAAGATAACCCCCTTCAGCCTGACCTTTATTGTTGCCAAGGTTTACCGCGACAAAAGCTGGCTGGATGGCAAAGATACAATCGTTATCGATTATTCTAAAACCTCTTTTTTTGCCAGAGTCATCCGAGACGAAATCAGGGAGATTGAGCCTGGTGTGTATCTCGGCAAGGTGTGGTGGGGGAAGAAACGTATCCTCGATTTTGCCCTGACGCAGGCGGTTCATTAACAAACGATACAGACTCCTCAACGAAGCAACCATACAGTCTTAAGGTGACATCCATGATGCCGCAATCAACCTTCATGATAAGCGCGGTGATCCGAGAAGGTCAGATGGAGACCCTGCGGGCACTTTTGCGCACGATGAACGAGGGGGTAGGCCATGCCGATCCGCGAAACAGCCTCATTCCATTTGGCCGATTCGATCGTCTGCATGTCGCCCGACTGGTCATCCTGGAAGCAAGGACCGCCGACGAGATTAAAGCATACGGACTGGAGCCGTACGCATGGCGTCCCACCCTGGTGTTTCTGGGCGATTTTGACGGGGAGCGCGATTCCTTTCTGGCAGAACTGGTGGCGCAGGCCGGTCCCGGGCTGGCCAAAATATTTTCCTGCTGTGAGGGGTTCGCTGACAACCCGGAGCAGCTGTTGCAATGGCTGAAAGAACATGATCTTCGCCCCAAAGCCAATTACATAAACTGGATTGGTCGAACCGTCAGACAGGTACACGAAGAAGATGCCCTGCATCAAAGTCTTGCCGTCTGTCTGCAGAAAATCGTCGATGATGTCGGCAGGGAAAACTGCCGTGCTCTCAGACAGAAACTGCTGTCGCATGTGGAACTGGAAAAGCAGGCGGGCCGGCTGAGCTTGACGGCGCCGGAACCGACCCCTATGGGCTGGAAAATCCGCAACCTGCTGCATAAGATCGGAATCCCGCTGATTCTGCTGCTCTTATCGCCGCTGTTGCTGCTCGGTTCTCCCATTTTTTTCTGGCGCCTGCGGCAGCTTGAGCGCTCTGACCCCGATTTTTTCATTCGGCCGGACCGCGATCACATTGAGGAGCTGTCCGTCCAGGAAGACCGGGATATCAGCAACCAGTTCAACGTATTCGGCGATGTCAAGCCGGGTCTCTTTCGTCTGCTGACGCTCAAGGTTTTGCTCCTGCTCCTCGACTACTCGGCCAGACACGTTTACAATCGCGGCTTTCTCACCCGGATACGAACCATCCACTTTGCCCGCTGGGTCCTTATGGATACCGATCGACGAATTTATTTTGCCAGTAACTATGATGGCAGCCATGAGGCCTATATGGACGATTTTATCAACAAGGTTGCCTGGGGCCTGAACCTTGTTTTCAGCAACGGCGTCGGCTACCCTCCAACGAGGTGGCTGGTTAAAGACGGTGCAGAGCTCGAACAGAAATATAAATACACCCTGCGGCGGCATCAATTGCCTTCCGAGGTCTGGTATAAGGCCTATCCGGGGTTGACCGCCTACGACCTGTCACGCAACAGCCGCATCCGCCAGGGAGTGCAAATCCGCCAGGAAAGCGATGCGGAGATTCGCGAATGGCTGAGTCTGATCTGAGCGAGGAGAACGGCTATGAAAAATCCGACCGACTTTGATTTTCACGACCTGCAGGCACTTCTGCGGTTTGGCCATGGCCAATTAACTGAAAGCTGTTTCATGTTGCTCAATATTGCTGATCCGGCTGCGGCCAAAGAGTGGTTGCGCAGGGCACCGGTCAGCAGTGCGAAGGCGGTAACCCCAATACCGACAACGGCCCTGCAAATTGCCTTTTCGGTAGAAGGGCTGCGTGCACTCGGCATACGGGAAACCGTAATCGCTGGGTTCTCCGATGAATTTATTGTCGGGATGACCGGCGATGAAAGCCGCTCCCGCCGTCTGGGCGATACGGGCAAGAATAGTCCGGAGCATTGGCAGTGGGGAAGTGCTCCCTCGCAGGTTCCGCACCTTGTTTTACTGCTCTATGCCCAAAAAGACGGCATGACGGCATGGCGGGAAACCATAGAAAATGATCGGTTTGCTGCAGCTTTTCAGCTGGTGCAGGTCCTGCCGACCGATGATCTGGAAGAAACTGAGCCGTTTGGCTTTACCGATGGCCTCAGCCAGCCGAGCATCGACTGGGCGCGCGAGCAGAGCACCGACCTGCATGCCCGTGATCGGTATTCGAACAGGCTGGCAGTCGGGGAACTGGTTCTCGGCTATCCCAATGAATACGGTTTGTACACCACCCGGCCGCTTATCGATCCGCACGAAGACGAGGTCGCTGCTCTGCTGCCAGGTGCCGAAGATAATCCTTCGCTGAAAGATTTCGGACGGAACGGCTCCTACCTGGTGATCCGCCAGCTGCATCAGGATGTTCCCGGTTTCTGGCAATATGTCGACCGGGAGGCCGGTTCCGTACCGGAAAAAAGGGAACAGCTTGCGGCAAGGATGGTGGGACGAAAACGTAACGGCACGCCTCTGGGACCGTTCGTTGCTGAGAATATCCCGGGAATTGCGCAGAATGATCCGGTCAATAATTTCACCTATGACGACGATCCGGCTGGCCATAAATGTCCGATCGGGGCGCATGTTCGCCGGGCCAACCCGCGTACCGGTGATTTTCCACCAGGGGTTACCGGCTTTATCAGCAGATTCATTAAAATGTTTGGTTTTGGGCAGAGACGGCCGGATGAAGATCTGATCGCCTCCTCCCGCTTCCACCGGTTATTACGGCGTGGTCGAAATTATGGGCCCATTCTTCCGCCGGAAGAGGCGATTAAACCGGATGCGCCGGAGGCTGAGCGCGGGTTGCAGTTTGTCGTGCTGGTGGCCAATATTTCCCGGCAGTTTGAATTTGTCCAGAACGCCTGGCTGGTGGGCACAGCCTTCGGTGGAGTGCAGCATGAGCGGGATCCGCTGCTGGGAGGCAGGGAGCCTTTGCCGGATGGGGGAACTACCGATTCCTTCACCCGTCCCGATCCTGCCGGACCCAGACAGAAGAGCTGCCATCTGCCACAATTTGTCACCGTTGGCGGCGGCGGTTATTTTTTCATGCCCGGGCTGCGCGCGCTGCAGTATATCGCTGCATCGTCTTTAACTGGGAGTGACAAAAGCTCATGAAGATTACGACCCGCATATTAAAATCCCTGCATATTCTTCTCACGGAAGTATTACATATTGAACGGCGCTTTGAGCCGTTTTTTCGCCGCCGGTGGAACCAGCTGTTTCGCGAACCAAGTGCCGAGCTTATTCAGTATTTCATTAACCTGCAGCGAAAAGATGAAGGTCTGCAGCTGGCGGAGGAGAAAATAGCGCCGGACGAAAAAGAGAGCCTGGATGCCATAATCGATCTGATGGCCGACCAGATGCGCGGCCATTTCAAGCCGGGAGGCTATGAGCGGGGCGGCAACACCAAGACCCATGGCATTGTCCGGGCTATCGTGACCGTTCGTGACGATTTGCCGGAACGCTGCCGCAGAGGCATTTTCGCCGCGCCGCGCAGCTATCCGGCGTATATTCGCTATTCCGGTCCCGGTCCGGACGTGCCCTCGGATATCCGGGACGTTGGTTTTGCAAGTATGGCCGTAAAGCTTATGGATGTGCCCGGCGAAAAAATCATGGATGAGGAGAAGTTTACCCAGGATCTGATAACGGTCTGCACATCGACGTTCGTGACGCCCAACACCCGTGAGAATGCCAAATTGCAGTATTGGAGCCTGGTGGATATGCCGATCTACTATTTCCTCAATCCGAAAGATCCGCATATTCTTGATTTTTTGATGCAGGGCTTATGGAATGAGACCCAGTACAACCCGCTGGGACAGCGCTTCTATAGTTGTGTCCCATATCTGCTCGGCGAGGGGCAGGCGATGATGTATTCGTTCGTGCCGAAAACCGAGGTGGAAACCAAAATTCCGGGCCTGCCTTTTGGCCGACCGCCTTTTAATTATCTGCGGGAAAACATGATCAAAACCCTCGATAAAAAAGATGTCGAATTTGATCTCATGATTCAACTGCAAACCGACCCGCATCGCATGCCTATCGAAAACGCCGCCGTACGCTGGCCGGAAAAACTGTCGCCTTTCATCCCGGCTGCCACCGTCCATATCCCCAGGCAGAAATTTGATTCCGAGGCGCAGTTCGCCTTTGCCAGGCGGCTGAAAATGAATCCCTGGCATTGTCTTCCGGAACATCGGCCACTGGGCAACCAGAGTCGCGCCCGGTTGAGAATGTATTACGAATTGTCCAAATTTCGGCAGGAAATGAATCGGACCAGCCACCTCGAACCGACGGGGGATGAGGTCTTCGACTAGACGGGTCGGGAGGCGATAAAGATGAAAAGTAAGGCATTGAACACCCGGGTGGTGTTCGCAGTGTGCATGTTGACCCCTTTTATGTTTCTGGTTTTTTATACTACATTGCCTTTATTTGCCGCGGAGAACGGCTTCGAGATCATCCCTAAATGGGTGCGGCCGGACAGCAGTGTCACCGTAAAACTTGGCCCGGAGGTCAATACTGCGGTAAAAATGTATCTGAGAATTTCCGGTCGTGCAACAGTGCGTGATTTTCCTCTGGATATAAGTCAGATGCGCAAACGGATTATCGAGATAAAAATTCCGGGAACCATACGGGCCGGAATTTATGAAACGGCGCTGGTTGATGAAAACGGCAGGGACTTGGGAATCATTGGCTCCAGTCTGAAAATCGCCGCCTCGGAGAAAGCGGAAGAGAAGCCCGTTATCACAAAGATTGTCCCGGTAGCAAGTTATGCAACCAACGGCCGATATGATTTCGACATCATCGGAGATAATTTTGGTGATGATGTCAGGGGCATTAAGGTCTTGATAAATGACACGGTTTTCGTGTTCGATAACACCTTGCAGGGACATGCCGGGCAAGATTCAGTAAAAGATTGTGGTGAGAAGGTGCCATGCCTCATCTGGAGCTGGAAAAAACTCAAGATACGTGGTCTTTCGCTCAAGGGATTGCACCTCATACGACCTATGACGGCATCGCTTGAGATAGACGGCATCGAATCCAACCGGAAACCGCTTATCCTGTCACCTGTCTCGCGGGCAACCCCAGGTATAATCGCCTTTACCGCTCTGGGTTGCTTAACCGCACTGGTGTATGTGCTGAGTCGTAGAAAGGCAGCTCAGTATCAGGCAAACGGTCGGTCATACAATACTCTGGCGTTTATATTCATCGACCACGAGACCAATACCTACAGCCTGTCGCGGCTTCAGCTCATCCTCTGGTCGGCGGCGACCGTTGTCGCCTATATGTATATAGCCGCGTCTCAGTCGTTGGTTCAGTGGAACTGGTCGCTCTGCGACGTTCCTGAAAATTTGCCCATGTTGCTGGGTATAAGCGCTGGAACCACGGCACTTTCCCTCGGTACTACAGGTATGTGGGGAAGTAAAGGGGCTGGGACGATCCATCCGGAACCGGGCGATTTTATAACCTCGGGGGGTGTATTTGCGCCGGAGCGACTGCAGTTTTTTCTCTGGACGGTGATTGGGGTATTCGGTTTTGTCACCGCAACACTGGCGCAGGATCCAGCCACTATGACCGATCTGCCCAGGATCCCGGATAGTTTTATCCCTCTCATGGGGGTCAGTTCCCTCGGATACCTGGCTGGAAAGGTCGCCAGAAAACCGGGACCGATTATCACCCAAATAGAGCCACCGCCACCGTTTGCTGCTGCCGGGATAACTATTCGCATAATAGGGGTTGGTCTGTCTCCCCGTGCTCACGTGCGACTGAACGGTCAGCGGCTCCTGCCGGGTGAAATATCTGTTGGACCCGAGGCACAACCTGACGACGAATTTGTGCGGGAGTTGATTTTAGACCCGGTGATTGTAGCGCCGGCGGCTCCAGGTGTTGCGGCTGTAAAGATCGTCAATCCTGACGGTCAAAGTGCCGAAAAATAGTAAAGGTTGTTGCCTTAGCAGTGGAAAAGATGGCTTGGAACCAGTCGGGTCCGGATAAGAAACGGACGGGTAAAGAAAAGATTTAGAGACAGGAGCAACTGAATTATTCAACATTAAGAGAAGGGGATGAAATGGAAACCGAGAAAATAAAAACAGTAGTGCTGATGCGGGACAATGTCGGCGAAGAGGTAGCCGGACTGAAAGTGGCCTTAATTAAAATGTTGGGCAACGACGCCGCCGCCTATCAAGGTTTGGCCATCGGGGATGTATTCGATGCCGATACCGAGACTGCCCTGCGCGCCTGGCAGGCGAGTGTGGGCCTGGTGGCCGACGGCATTGCCGGGCCCCGCACTCTGGCCGCGCTTGGTATTGCCCAGCTTGCCGAATTTCCCGTCAAGGTGGACACTGATCTGGTGTGCAAGCTGTTTCCTTATACCAAAACTTCCAACATCGTCCAGAATCTCCCCTATGTAACGGCGGCTCTGGCGGCTTTTGACCTTACCGACGTCAACATGATCTCTGTCGCGCTGGGCACTATCCGTGCCGAAACCGAGGGCTTTGTGCCAATCGCCGAATATCCTTCCCATTTCAATACCTTGCCTGGTCAGGCAGCGTTTAGCGCATATGAGAACAGGCTGGGCAATAAAAATCCGGGAGATGGGGCACGATACCGGGGACGAGGGTACGTACAGCTGACCGGACGCGAAAATTACCAGAAATTCGGCAAGGTGCTCGATATACCCCTGGTCGATAACCCGGACAGTGCCTGCGCCCCGGAAATTGCCGGTTGTCTTCTGGCGGCCTATCTCAATGCCAACAGGGAAAGATTAGTTAAGGCGCTTGACAAAAACAACCTGAAAGCGGCCCGCAAGGTTGTCAACGGCGGCAGTCATGGTCTGGAACGTTTTTCCGAAACTTTTCGTATGGCGCAGAAACAGTTCACTGTAACCAGAACCCTGGTCGGCATGCCGGCTCAGGAAACTCCACCGACCTTCTCCGATCATCGCGCAGCTCTTAACGTTACGCCCGATGCCGCGGACCTGCGTGATCGATCATATACGCCGCCACCGCACTCGCTGGCGAAAATATTCCCCGATGATGAGGATGTTAAGCATTACATGGGGGCCTATACCCAGGCAGGACTCATCCTCAATCAGGGACAGGAAGGGGCCTGCACCGGTTTTGGGCTGGCCTGCGTTATCAATTACCTGCGCTGGCAAGCTGCCGGAAGGCCGAACAAACTTGAATCAGCCAGCCCGCGCATGTTGTATAAATTCGCTAAACAGTACGATGAATATGAGGGGGAGAATTACGACGGCTCCAGCTGTCGCGGGGCACTCAAGGGCTGGTATCACAACGGTGTCTGCCTTGAGTCCAAATGGCGTTATTCGGCTGGAGATAACGGCTTGCCGGCACCAGGCTGGGATATAGACGCCATCGAACAGACCCTTGGCGTCTATTACCGCATCGATCCCCAGGTCATCACCGATTTGCAGGCGGCGATTCAGGAAGTCGGAGCAATCTACGTATCCTGCTATACCCATAGAGGATGGGAGACTGTCAAAGCCAGTACCCAGCCGCCGGTTTCCCATGCCAGTCTGCCGGTGATCGATTATGACGGCAAACCGTCGCGCAGCGGGGGGCATGCTTTTGCACTGGTCGGTTTCAACCGCACCGGTTTTGTGCTGCAGAATTCATGGGGCACCAGTTGGGGCGCCGGCGGTTTTGCGGTCATCAGCTATGCCGATTGGCTCGCCCATGCCATGGACGTCTGGGTCGCGGCGATGGGTGTTCCCGGGGTGGTCTCGGGTCGTCTGGCCGTCGGGACCCAGGGCGCCGGCAGTGCTGCTTCCGTTGCTGCCGCCCAGACCAACTGGTGGGATGAGGCAGTGGCCTACCAGCACAGCATCGTACTCGGCAATAATGGTCGTGTCGACCGTTTCGATAAACTGGACGGGGTCACGCGTACTTTGCAGAACCAGGCCTGCATTCTGCCGGATACCTGGTTCCGGCAGAATGCGTCTGCCAAAAAACGGCTGGTGCTCTACGCCCATGGCGGCCTGAACAGTGAGGAAGCGGCGATAGGGCGCGCCCAGGCTATGGGACGGTATTTTCTCGGCAACGGCTGTTATCCGCTCTTTCTGGTGTGGAAAAGCGGTCTGCTCGAATCTCTTGGCGATATTCTGGCGGATAAGATCGAAACTGTAACCGCGGGCATGGCCGGAGGGGTGAGTGGCTGGGTTGCCGACAAGATCTCCGATCCGGTTATTGAAAAGACCATTGGCCGTCCGTTCGCCCGACCGCTGTGGAGCGAGATGAAAGAGAATGCCGAACTGGCCTCGGACAGCGGTCGGGGCGGCGATCTGCTGACCGACGCGCTCCATTCCCTCGCCAACAGCTGGGGGGACGATTTCGAGCTGCATCTCATCGGTCATTCAGCCGGATCCATCATCCTGGGACGATTGCTGTCGCTGTTGGCCCGGAAAAAACTCATCGAAAGAGTCAAGACGGTTCATCTCTACGCCCCGGCCTGCACCGTCGCCTTTGCCAACCGCTACTATGCAACGCAGAAGGAGATCATGGACAGACTGTACCTGGACATCCTGGGAGACCAGCGCGAACAGGACGACAATGTGGCAAAGATCTACCGGAAATCCTTGCTCTACTTCGTCTCCAACGCCCTGGAGGCCGATCTGCGTATGCCTGTTCTCGGGCTTGCGAATGTGTACGATCCTATGTATTCCGGGTGGGACGGATCGTCTAGTACCGCGGAAACTCTCATCAACTGGCGGAGTGCCGCTGAAACCAGCAAGTTGCAGAAACGGTTGCATATTCACGATGAGGAGAAAATTATTACCCGGCGTCAGATCAGTGCTGATCTGCCGGAAAAATGGGAAAGCGCATCGCACGGCGGCTTCGATAACAATATAGATATCATCAGCAAAACGCTGGAACGAATCACCGGCGCGCCGGTTGCTTTTCCGGTCGATGATCTCGTTGGATTTTAAGGCTCGTCGCCTCAACCAGAAAGTCCGGAATTACGCTGCATATCGTCAGTGGCCATGCTGGTAACAGCCTAGCGGATGATGGCTTTTAAGACCGCCGAAAAGTCTTCATCCGCACCGCCTGCCAGCCTTGCCTTGATGTACAGGTTGTTGGCGGCGCCGGCGGTAAAGAGCGGCTGGCCGTATTCATCGGCCATTTGCAGGGCGAGCCGCAGATCTTTTTGCATATGCCTGAGCGGGAAGGCGGTTGCGAAATTGTTTTGCGCCATCTGCGGACCCTTCAGGCGAAACATCGGATTATCGATGGGCCCATGTGTTAAGACCTCAAGGATATCGGTCATCGTAAGACCAGCTTTATCGCCAAGGGCAAGCCCTTCACCGAATGCGGTCATCATCGTCCCCATGATCATATTGACGACCAGTTTCATCTGGGCGCCCTGGCCGGTCTGATTAAAGAAAAAAGATTTTTTGCCCATAATCGCAAGAGCAGGGGAGGCATCCTGGTATAACGATTCGTCGCCACTGCATAGAAACACCAGGGTGCCATCTTCGGCAGGCTTCTTGCTGCCGGTAACCGGCGCTTCCAGAAAACGGCCGCCTTTGGCCTTAACGGCTTCAGCGATGCGTTGCGAGGTCGCCGGGTCGACCGTTGAAACATCGATATATGCTTTCCCCGGCCCCATACCGTCCAAAACCCCACCTGTGTCAAAGAACAGAGATGTCGCAGCGGCCGGATCCGAAACCATGGCAAAGGTGATATCGCACTGGGCCGTTACCTCGCCGGGGCTGGTGCCAAGACTGGCTCCTTGTTCAACCAGCGGCATGCATTTTTCTTTTGTCCGGTTCCAGACGGTTACATCAAGGTCGGCGCCAATGAGGTTCGCAGCCATGGCGTTGCCCATGATCCCAAGTCCTAGAAATCCATATTTTATCATGTGGTTATCCTCCTCTATAGACGTAAATGAACAGTCGACTCCCTTATGGATCTGCCCACCGAAAAGATAATGCCAAAGCATCGGCTTTACGACCCGCAAAATGATTTTTTAGAGAAGAGATGCGGTGCGTGTCCGGTCATTAAAGTTTTTGGCAAGTATCATTTGAAATAGCATGGAGTTGGTGGTAACAGATCTGATGACTGCTGCGGGTCAGGATTCTAGCCGTGCTGAATTGGGACGGTGCAGTCAATAGCCTGAAAAGGATAGTGCCTGGAAATTTGGGTTCCCTTCGTGCTCGCGTCCTCATTAATTTTGATAATCCCAGGCGGACTCCCTTTGTGGTCTGGGTGCAGCGATGAATACCTCCGCTGCCATTTTCGCCAGTCCACTGAAGGAATATATTAAAAGAGAAAAGGTGCAGAGGTGGTTTAATCGTTTCGGTGGCAGCGCTCTGCTCACTGCGGGTGTTGTTAGCGCAAGCCTCAAACAAACAACATAAATGGGCTAATGTCACGTCCCAGAGCAGCCTGCTGAAACGCCTCATTGAATTAGACAGGACCTTTTCTCCGGCACTTGCCATTGCTGCCGGAGTTGTCGGCCCGTGGTTCTTCCAGTGGTTTGGAGGTGGCTGCGAGAATTACGGCCATGGCGATCGTTTTGATTTTATTGCTTCTTTTCATCGCGCACTTCCTCGATAGGATTGGTAATTATGAAGATGCAAGCCAGACATCAAAATTAAAGGGGACAACTTTCATTCATTATATGGTAACAAAGGTACCCTAGAAGAAGATCGACCTGACAATATTGAAGAAAAAAGTGGCACTGCTCTAAAGAGCATGTCTGGCCAATGGCCTTACCCGATGTATACCCTGCAACTCATCCGGGTCGTTCCAAAATATCCGGCACCACGCTAATCCCTTGATTGAGTAAGTATGACAATGATGAGTGATCTCAAAGCAAGAGTCCAAGCAGCTTTCAGGAGAAAGCCCATGGGTTTCCGCTTACAGATAATGCTGATTCTGGTCTCCCTGAGCATTATCTGCACCGGCCTGATGAGCTTTATTGGCTATACTGTTACCAATAAACTCAACAAAGAACTGGTGCTAAACAGTCTGCAGGTGAAGGTCGATGACACGTACAATCTTATCGACTCAGCAGTAAACACCTCAATCAAAAATTATCTCGGCACCATAGCCGAGATTGATGCGGAAATTGTCGAATCGTATTACGCCAGATTCAAATCTGGAGAACTCACCGAAGACGCTGCCAAAAAAGAAATCGAAAAAATACTGCTTGCCCAGAAGGTCGGCCAGACCGGTTATGTGTATGTGGTCGACTCGCAAGGTCTGCTGCAGGTTCATCCCTATCTGAAAAACACGGACCTGTCCAATTTTGATTTCATTAAAACCCAGATTGTACAAAAGCAGGGATATCTGGAGTATTCCTGGAAGAACCCAGCTGACCGCATAGAGAAGAAAAAAGCGATGTCCATGACGTATTTTAAGCCATGGGATTATATTATATCCGTATCCTCTTATAAGACGGAATTTGTAAACCTGGTCAATATCCAGGATTTTAAAGCGAACATTCTGTCCACCGTCGTTGGTGCAACAGGCTACATGTTCATCATGGATTCGAAAGGACAATTAATCATTCATCCGAAACAGGAAGGGGCAAGCATATATGATTCTGTCGATTCGCAGGGAAAAAAATTTATCCAGGAAATCATCAAAAATAAAAATGGGACGGTGGTCTATCCCTGGAAAAATCCTGGGGAGGAATCTGCTCGGGATAAAATAGTTGTTTATAAATACTATCAGCCTATGGATTGGTATATTTGCAGCGGCGTCTATGTCAATGAACTTATTAAACCCGTTCAATTGCTAAAAAAGAAGTTCAGGATTATCTCTCTTTCCATTCTGCTGCTCTCTATCCTGATATCACATATCTACAGTAAAGCGATTTTACGGCCTGTTAAAATGCTCATTACCGCGGCCGAACGGGTTATTAACGGAAATTTCGACATAAACATAAAAAATGTCCGGAACGACGAAATTGGTCATCTCACCAATATCTTTAACCAGATGATCCTGAAAGTGAAGATCTATATGGAAAGTATTCGTATGGCCAATCAAAAGCTGGAAGAAGCAAATGTTGGTCTGGAACAAAAGGTAAAGGAACGAACCGAACAGCTGGAACTTCTTTCCAATCTTGATGGTATGACAGGTATTGCCAATCGGCGGAAGATGGATGAGTATCTCAATCACGCATGGGAACTCACTTTACGCAACAAACATCCGTTGTCGCTGATCATTCTGGATATAGATTTTTATAAAAATTACAACGACACCTACGGGCATCCCGCCGGTGATGAATGCCTGAAGAAAATTGCCAGGGCTATTTCGGTTTCGCTCAAACGGTCAACCGACTTTGCTGCCAGATATGGAGGGGAGGAGTTTGTGGTCATTCTCAGCAACACAGACGAAGCTGGCGCAGCTGAAGTGGCTGAAAACATAAGGAAAAAAATTGAGGGGTTAGAAATTCCCCATACCTCGTCTCTTGTTTCCAGCTATGTTACCGTGAGTCTTGGCGTAAGCACGCTGCTGGATTTTCAGAATCAATCGCTCCCTGCCTTTATTCGCTCGGCTGACGAGGCATTGTATGCGGCAAAAGAATCAGGCAGAAATCGCTCAATTGCTGTTGTATGTCCGGCAAGGCCTGAAGGAAATGACCATGGATCTGATAACTGTTGATTTCACCTCGTATGAAAACGCTGTCACGAAAGCGCTCGATGCCATCAGGGCCCACGAGCGTTTCGCCGCACAAAAAGCAATTCTGATAAAACCGAATTTAATCAATACGTCTCCGCATCCGATAACCACTCCGCCGGCCTGCTGTGAGGCGATCATTCGCTATATCCGGAAATATTCGCAAGCAGAAATAGTTATCGCCGAAGGCTGCGGGGATAAAGACATGGAAACCGCGGAGGTCTTTCAGGCCCTTGGCTATACGGCAATGGCCAACAAATTTGATATTCCGTTGGTGGATTTAAATCATGCTCCCCTGAAGTCAGTGAAAAACCCCGCCTGTTCTGTGTTTCCGGAAATGCATTTGCCGGAAATCGGTTTTAGCCATTACATCATTTCGGTCCCTGTCCTTAAAGTCCATTCTCTTGCCGCAATGACCGGGACTTTGAAGAATATGATGGGATTTGCTCCACCCAGATTCTACTCGGGCAGGCATGGTACCTGGAAGAAAGCAGTATTCCATCATAGAATGCAGCAGTCCATTGCTGATTTAAATAAATACCTTATCCCCAATCTGTCGGTGGTGGATGGGAGCATTGGCATGGCTGAATTTCATCTCGGCGGCGCGCATTGTGATCCGCCTGTCCGTAAGGTAATAGCCGGATACGACCCCTGGCAGGTAGATCGTCGGGCGGCGGAGTTGTTGGGATTGGATTGGCGAAAAATCGGCCATGTTGCCGCTGGTTTGTAAAATATTTTCTTCTTCCCCCTCATTAAGCCTCCCCCTTTTTGTGCTTATCTGGAAAGAGTCTAATTCTCCAGATAAGCACGATGCCGTTCCAGCCAGCAGCAATCATTTACGACCTTTACATTGTGGTATAAATGCTGAATGTATCTTTATGAAACTGTCCATATTGGGACGGAGTGTTTGTTTTATTGCGCATACGATGAAAAGGAGAACTTATCATGAAAGACACATTATGTCAGATGCCCTCAGCCTATGCTGATCAGCCCACTGCCACCGTAACGCTGAAAATGCCGGTTGAACTCGTCGAGAAGGTGCAGGAAGCAGCCGCCCTGGACGGCACTGATTTTCAGGCAATTATTAATTGCTACGTTCAGCAGGGTCTGCGTAACAGTACGGCGGAGGTCAGGCGCCTGCAATTTGAAGAGCATGCCAAAAAAATCCTTGCAAAACAAGGTGTTGATTCCAGTTCGGTCGAGCAGATCCTGCATAAGGTCGAGTTCTGAGACTGCTCGTTTTTGTTGCTGCCGGTTGCCTGTTCTCGTGATCTTAGGCGGCTGAGGATATTGGGGTCACGGAGAACGGGGTACCGGGTCAAATGAAAGGCTTGTTAACCGGGGAATCCTGCCGCCCATGCCACCCTACTTCGGCGGTGGGTACAACATTGCCGGTAATGCCGTATGTGACGACGGTCTTGTCATTGATTTATCACGGATGAAAAAAGCGAGTGCCGATCCCGGCAAACGCCGTGTGGTAATTGAAAGTGGGGCGACGCTTGCAGAGCCGTTGCGCAAATTTGGCACGCCCTTAGGGGAACATGTCGACGTGCAAACGTACTTCGCCTGGCAGCAGGCTTTTGATCCGCTGCTGGCCCATGGCGCGAGAAACTACTGGAAATCGCACAATTTTCTCACAGGGGACGAGAGTGATCGGCTCCGTGCTGCTTATGGGCCGAACTATGATCGTCTTGCTCGGGTGAAGCGGACGTATGATCCAACCAATCTCTTCTGTAGGAATCAAGATATTAAGCCGGCCTGAGGAAACAGCACATGCAAATCAGCCGCACAGGATATTTATCCTGATGAAATCCCTTAGACATCCTTGAGCTTGCCCAGATCAGTTGTGCCACCGGGTGGCTCAACATGGATGCCTGCCTGCAAACCAGGCAGAACGGCACCTGGGCCGCAAATCCAGTAGATACCAGCAGTGCTTCGCTATGCAGAGGATAGCTGACAGCGCCTTCAACAAAAGTACTCCTTTCACCAATTTTCCGGTCTGCCCCCCTCTCGCAGGGACAATGCATGCCATAAAAAACATACCACAAACAAGAGTCTCTCGGTGGTCTTGGCGCTATGATCCGCCGAGCTAACAGGCCAAAGGTATTGATAAAATATGTTTCACCCATAATGGTCCTTCCAAAATTGGTATTACCAATATGGCAATACAGGTATATGATAGGGCGAGTTGGTGGAGTTGGTGCAATTTGTTAACATACTGAAATAATTATATAATAAATATTAATTTCAGGTATTTAATTCTCGTTGACAAATAAATATAATTCCGGTATTTAATTGGTCATACCAATTTTGGAGGCTGGAGCTGGTGGACGGAATTGGCAGCACCGTTCCTGGTTGTCAGGCGTTGGCAAACAATTCGATATTGCAAATTATAGGAGGAGAAGCGGAAGGTATGTAAAGAAGAAACACCCCCCCTTTTGGATCATTTCTCGAACTATTTCTATGTAGTCCAATCAACTCATCTGAAATAAAAAACAACTCTATCCGCCGCGGAGGACAATCTTATGCCCTGGCAACAAGTTTATAATCCTTTTGGCAATATTGGGGTGTCTGCCCTTATTGCCTCTATCCCCATTATTTTTCTTTTCTGGGCTTTGGCATGGAAAAGAATGAAAGGCCAGTGGGCCGCTCTGGGAGCAACAGTACTGGCTATCATGGTTGCGATAATCGCCTATGGAATGCCGGTGAAACTAGCTCTTCTCGCCACATTTGACGGAGCTCTTTTTGGCATATTTCCAGTTTGCTATATTATTGTAACAGCCTTGTTCATTTACCACCTGTCGGTCAAGACCGGACAATTCGAGGTTATTAAAAACTCCCTGGCCTCCATCACCGACGACCGCCGTATGCAGGCATTGCTCATCGGTTTTTCCTTTGGTGCCTTTCTTGAGGGTGCCGCGGGCTTTGGTACCCCTGTTGCCATCACCGCGGCAATGCTGGTTGGTCTGGGCTTCAACCCTCTCTACGCCGCCGGTGTCTGCCTTATTGCCAATACGGCTCCGGTCGCTTTTGGTGCCATCGGTATCCCGATAGTTGTCGCCGGCCAGGTTTCAGGCATTCCAGAAATGGCCATCAGTCAGATGGTTGGCCGCACCCTGCCGTTTCTGAGTGTCGTCATTCCCCTCTATCTAACCGTCTTGATGGCTGGATGGAAAAAAGGTCTGCAGGTGTGGCCGGCATGTTTTGTCTGTGGCGGCTCTTTTGCTATTGTTCAATTTCTGACCTCAAACTACATGGGGCCTCTGCTTCCGGATATCCTTGCGGCAATAGCCTCCATCGTCTGTCTGGTTCTGTTCCTGAGAAAATGGCATCCTGAAGAGAGCTGGCATTTTCCGGGGGAAAAATCCAGTCTGGGAAGAGAGAAACTCCAATACACCGGTGGGCAGGTTTTCCGGGCCTGGGCACCATTCATTATTCTGTCCGTCTTTGTTGCTGCCTGGGGCATTCCGTCGATCAAGACGGCGTTGGATCATTTGTTCCTCGTGAAATTCGAAATCGCCGGTCTCAATAACATGATCCTGAAAGGGGCGGATCCCATTCACGCGATTTATTCTCTCAACCTGCTGAGTGCAGCGGGAACTGCCATTTTATTTGCCGGAATTTTTTCTGTGCCCATCACCGGTGCGAGCGTTCAAACTGGCATTACGGTCGCCATAGAGACGGTCCGGAGACTATTGTGGCCTATTTTTACCATCTCCATGATCATCGGATTTGCCTATATCTTCAACTTTTCCGGTATGGTTGTCACCCTGGGTGATGCATTTGCCTCAACGGGTTCGTTCTTTCCGTTTTTTGCCCCATTTCTTGGCTGGCTGGGTGTCTTTATGACAGGCTCTGATACCTCTTCCAATGCTTTTTTCTCGAAACTGCATGTGGTAACCGCCCAGAAGATCGGTGTTGATCCGGTTGTTCTGGTTGCGGCAAACTCCTCTGGTGGCGTCTGCGGCAAGATGATTTCTCCCCAGTCTATTGCGGTCGCCACCTCAGCGACGGGTCTGGTCGGCAAAGAGGGCGATATTTTCCGGTTCACCCTGAAGCACTCCCTGATTCTGTGTTTTGTGGTCGGTATTATGGTTACCCTGCAGGCGTATGCCCTGCCATGGATGATCCCTGCATATGACAAAGCCGAAGTGGCAGTCAAGGCGGTTGCTCAGGTCGTGTCCTCTGTGGGGGTAAGCTATCTGATCGGTGTTTTTGCCCTGGTTGTGGGTATTACGGTACTCTCTATTGTAGGTGGCAGTAAAATCACCGCCAAAGAGGGCGCGAACGAATTCCACTTCCATTGATAAGTGGCTGAGTTCCAGGTTGTCTGAACCCAAGGAGCAGGACTGCAGCTTTTTCAGTCCTGCTCCTTTTTTATGCAGTTTTTTCTCCGGCAGCCCGGCGGGGATTGTACCTGAGTGATGATAAATCCGTCAGATACAGTCAAATCTTCCCCGTCCAGATTGATTTTCGTCGCGAATCTGGTCGTTTTTGATTCCGGGCTGCTGTCTTCCCCGTTGATCAGGTTCGTGTCAATTTAAGGTATCGTGCCTGTTCCCAGAGTTGTTTTGCCATGCGCACCGTGGCCTGATCAACCATACGCCCATCCACGGCGACGGCGCCCCTGCCTTCGGCTGCCGCATTTGCATCAGCCTCAAGTACTCTAGCCGCAAGTTCGATATCTTTGGGTGAAGGGGTGAAAACCTCGTTGATGATGTCGATCTGATCAGGGTGAATGGCCCATTTACCATCACAACCGAGAGCACAGGACATTGTTGCAGAACGACGTAATCCTTCCGGATCCCTGAAGTTTCCATAGGGCGCGTCAATGGCAAGACAGCGGTTGGCCTTGGCTGCCATTATCATTCTACTTAAGGCAAAATGCCAGCGATGTCCCGGGTACAGATCCTCTTCCTTTTCTCCATGTCCGGAAATTGATACCAGCCGTGCTCCCACCGAGGCTGAGTAATCGGCAATACCGAAGACAAAGGTTTGCAGGCGATTACTTTCTCGGCCGATAGCCGCAGACTTGAGTAAACCTTCGGCTGTTTCGATCGAAACCTCAATGCCGAGGTGAGGGGAGAGCTTCTTGTTCATCTCGATACCGTCGAGCATACGGTCGACAAAAGATATATCGCCCGGGGCATTCACCTTCGGAACTACGATGGCGTCCAGAATGTGGCCACCATTTTCAACCACCTCAAGAAGATCGCGATAAGCGAACGGGGTGTCGAGAGAGTTGATGCGGACGGTGACGGTTTTGCCGGTCCAGTCAAGGTCGAGCAGAGAGCGAATTACCTGTGCGCGGGCCTTTTCTTTTGCATCTACCGGTACACTGTCCTCCAGATCCAGCATGATGACATCGGCATTGCTCGCAAGAGCCTTGCCGTGCATTTTTTCTATATGTCCTGGGACGGATAAATTGGAACGTCTGGGTTTCATATTATCTCCTTTATTGCATGAAATCGGCCTCCCTTTTTAGTAGTGGAGATTTAACCATGGAACCATCTCGAAGTCCCGCAATATCGATCCCTTATTGATGCTTTGTGATCATGTTCGTAGGCGGTATTCAGCAAGAGCACTTCTGTTGCAGCCAAAACACACAAAAAAAACCCCTGCTGCAATAGATCAGCAGGGGTTTTTTTGTGACAGAGCAGGATACTCCCGATCATGGTTGGCAGATCGGGGGCACCCCACTCAAGCTTACCAGCTGTCACCAAGAACGAGACTGATGTCCGTGCACTTTTCCCGTTCGCTCTCGGTAAGGTCTTCACCTCTTTTGAAATGCTTCAGATCATCCACATAACAGGCATACTCTTTACCATTTCTATCATGTACGAAGACCATGTTATTATACTCTTTGGAAATTATTTCACCTCTCATACTCATAATATCACCTCTCGGATTCAGTTGAATAGTTGTGTCGGTCAACTCTCAATTTGCTTCTCATTAGTTTGCCATCCATGATTCCATTCCTCGTTGACCTGCTTATAAAATATGTCTTCTCTTGACGAATGCAATAGGTAGTAAAAAGTAGAATAGCAATAGTAAAAACTATCATAATTGCCGAAAAATTATGTCGCAAGCATCTGAAGAACTTCTCCATGCGTGAAACGGGTGCTCAAGGTTTGCTACGCTCTGGCCTGACGACCTCTGAACGATAGAATATTGGCTTGTTTTCCATGGCGCCTATGATAATGTCTCATCATATCGACTGAATGTGACAAGAAGCAATGCCGCACATTGTTTTCCCGGTTTTTTCGTATCTGTAGGGCTTCTCCCATTCTCAGTTACCATTTTCTGGCACTTGTGAGCGTGAAACTTTTCACCAGAATATTGCGCAGGCTTATGGTATTGACATGGGCTGACTGAAACAGTGGCTGTCGAGTGGCGGAGAGGTTGAAAACATACTTTAGCAGGGGATAGTGAAAATGGCTAAAAGGCAGATGGATTTTTTGGAAAGCAGTGCGCTGTTGAGTCAATACGGTATTCAGGCAGATGGCCGTCAAGTGTACTCCATTCTGGATGCGGAACGTGCCGCCGATGCGTTTGGCTATCCTGTCGCAGTCAAACCTGTTTCAGAAAGGATCATCCATAAATCCGATGACGGGACCGTTTTTTTAAATATAAAAACGAAAAGTCAACTTCAACAGGCCTGCGCATCCATTGAAGAAATAATGGGCGGTTTTTCCGGAGAGAACAGGGAAGGCCTTCTTGTTCAGAAAATGGCGGAAAAGGGTTTTGAACTGTTAATCGGGGCAAAACAGGACCCCGGGTTCGGGCCGGTAACAATGATCGGTATTGGCGGAATTTTTGTGGAGCTTTATTGCGATGCCGCCATGGGCATTGGGGTTCTTGCAAGAAATGATATTGAACGTATGCTGACGAAAACCCAGGCAGGGAAGGTCCTTGACGGGTTTAGAGGGCAACGGTACGACAAGGAAATAATTATCAATCTGGCCGTGAATATCTCAAAACTTATGGCGGCCAATCCGGATATCAGTGAACTCGATCTCAATCCTGTCATTGTCTACGAAGAAGGTTGCGCCATTGTCGATGCCAGGCTTATTCGCGATGAGAATATTGTCAAACCCCTGGCAGAGAATATCAAGCAGTGGAAACTGGATAGTATCGATGCCATTTTTAATGCTGAATCGGTTGCGGTCATCGGTGCCTCCCGTCCTGGTACTCAAGGCGGGGTCATTTTGAAAAACTGTTCTAAAATCAGCAAGCTCTATCCGGTACATCCGAAACTTGCAAAAATTCACGGCCTCATCTGTTATCCCTCCCTGAAAGATCTGCCGGAAATCCCGGAAGTGGGAGTCTTTGCCGTAAATTCTGAGAGGACAGTGGCCATTTTTGACGAATTCTGCAGGATGGGTGGGAAAGGGGCCATTATCTTCAGTGATGGCTTTGCCGAAATGGGACGGAAAGAACTCGAGGAGCAGCTGGTGGCGATAAGCGAAACCTATAAGGTCGCTTTTATCGGCCCCAACTGCATGGGCGTCATCGACACCTTTACCGGTCTTAATACCAATTACATTCCTGAGCAACGTTCTGTGCCTGTTGCCAAACCCAACTGCGTCGGGGTTATTTCCCAAAGCGGCGGTATTGGCCTTGAACTGCTGGAAATGTTCAGTGCAGATAACCAGAATCTGGGGAAATGGGTTTCTATCGGTAATGCGGCATGCACTGGTGTACCGGAGCTCTTGGCCCATATGGGTAATGATCCGAAAATAAAAATCATTGCCATCTACCTGGAAGGTGTCGCCGACGGCTTAAAACTCATGAACATTGGCCGGGAGGTTGCAAAAAAGAAACCTGTCCTGATCATCAAAGGAGGCACCGGGGGTGGCGCTGAAGCAGCGCTTTCCCATACCGCATCCCTTGCCGGAAGCCACGAAGCTTTTAAAGCATGCTGCGAACAGGCTGGATTTTATCTGGTGGAAGAGCTTACCGAAGACCCCAAAATATTGGTCAATGTCATCTCGATCCTCACCAGTCAGCCAAAGACCGAGAGCAGCAGGATCGCAGTGGTCAGTGTTGGCGGAGGGGCCGGAATTCTTCTTGCCGACCAGGTCACCGAGGAAGGCATGTCGCTTGCCGAATTTGCCCCTGAAACCAGAAAACGAATGAAGGCACTGATCGAGAAAAACCTGAAACCCGAGCAGCAAAGTCAGAGTGAGACCATTCTGAGAAATGTCGGGAACAATCCGATTGATCTTTTCGGAAACTGCAACGATGAGAGGCTTCTCGAGTCTATCCGAATTATAGATAAAGACCCCAACACCGATGTGATTGTGGCCGCCATCTATCTGCAGGTTCCGCTTCTGTCGGAATATCTGCCTGAAAGATTGGTCGAGTTGAAGGAAGAGTTGACGAAACCACTCATTATCTCTCCCAGAGGTTTTTCAGAATATGTGGACCGGTGCAGGAAGTATATGGCTGATAAAAAGCTGCACACTTACACCGTTCCTATGATGAAACCTCTCAGTATCGCCATTAAAATCTGGAAAAAATACGGCCATTCATTTCTTGATTAGACGGATGGGAATGTGATTGGTGCCAAACCTTTAGGCCAAAACCTCAATGAAATGATAAGGAGTGTCTCGCAATGTTTTGTAAAAATAATACGGTGGAGTATCGTAAGCTTCTGGAGGGCGTCGAGCTGCAGACCCTTGTCCATGGTGAAAAAACCCTGATGGGGCGATTTAAACTGGCCAGAGGTGCTAAAATTCCGCCGCATAAGCACCCGCATGAGCAAACGGGACTCCTGATTTCGGGGAGACTGCTCTTTACCGTCGAGAAAAAGGAGCGCGAGGTTGAAACCGGCGACAGTTGGTGTCTGCCTGGCGGCAGGGAACACGCTGTTGTTGCCCTTGAAGATTCGGTTGTTGTGGAAATTTTCTCTCCGGTCCGCGCTGATTATCTTCCCGATACGCAGGAATAATTTGGGGAGTTTTTGAACTGGACTGCCAAGCCGCAATAATCCACTCTGACTCCGTGCTCTCTCTGGAGTCAAGTGGAAAAGCTGGAGTGACTGTAGCGGGAGGTGTTTTTCTGTAGTCAGGCGCATGAATTTTTTAAAATTCATTTGTATTCGATATGTTACCGCATAATTATCCTCTTTTGGGAGTTCCAATGGTATGACCAGGAATTTACATCAAAGGTGTCCTGAGATGATGGCGCTATTGCGTCACACTGAGGACTCGATATTCTTCAAGGATATGGACGGCAGATTTGTTTTGGTGAGTGAAGCCAAAGCGAGACGATCAGCGGTTTTCTGGGAGGATATGATTGGCAAAACCGATTTTGATTTTCTCCCTCTAGAAGAGGCGCAGAAATGTCGTGATGATGAAATTTTCATTATGGAAACAGGAAAGTCATTAGAGGACAAGGAGGAGGAGCTGACGCGCTTAAACGGCACAAAATCATGGATTTCTGTTTCTAAATTTCCCTGGAAAGATATCAGCGGCGAGATTATTGGCGTGATTGGAATTTCCCGGGATATCACCAAGCGTAAAAAATTAGAGAACCATATCCTGCGAATGCTCTCCATTGCAACGCACGATATGCGATCGCCTATTGTTTCCATCGCTTTAACCGTCAAGTTACTGGCAAGAGGAAGATTTGGCGAGGTCAGCGAAAGTGTTAAGCAGACGCTGCTCGACGTTTATAATCGCATGATGAGACTGGAATTAATTATCAAGGAATATTTAACCAAATCCAGTGTCATGAGTTCCGGTAAAATAGGGAGGAAACAACTCCTTGACCTCCGTCAGGATATCATTGATCCGATTCTTGGAGAATTTTCACGGGAGATTGAAGAGGGGGATCTTCAGATTGACAATCGTCTGGGCGGAATTCCAGGCGATAAAATTCTTGTTTCTGCCAATAAAAACTGGTTGGCCATTGTGTATCGAAATCTTTTTTCTAATGCTATTCGTTACACTCAAAAAGGCGGTGTGATTGCGTATGGGTTTGAAGATAAGGGAAAGATGTACCATCTTAACGTGTACAACAGCGGAGAAATCATTCCGATAGAGAAGAGAGGGGCGATTTTTGAAATGTTTGAAAGCGAGGGGAGCTCAGGCATTGGGCTTCCTGTCAGCCGTGAGCTTGTGCGACGTCATGGTGGAGATCTGTGGTGTGATGAGTCGCCTGATGGACATCCCAATTTTGTTTTTAGTATTCCCAAGGAGTGAAAAAAGTTCTAGTCTTGTAATCGTGAGTTGCATGATTCCA